>JAEEGI010000525.1_pt1 | contig 113391 bp, 82 predicted proteins | sample 8958751 | NCBI WGS metagenome assembly JAEEGI01 (sample SAMN16246545, study PRJNA631951) | gut metagenome | biome: gut microbiome; feature: rumen; material: KS-attached | host: Bos | place: Iran: Karaj | collected 2018-10
ATGTCAACAAGGCCGAGATGATCAAGAAGACCGCCGACCTCGTCAACGAGAAGAAGTTGGAAGGTCTGGCCGACATCCGCGACGAGTCAGACAGAAAAGGTATCCGCGTGGTGTACGAACTGAAGCGCGACGCCAACCCCGACATCGTTTTGAACAAGTTGTTCATGATGACTCCGCTGCAGAGTTCGTTCAACGTGAACAATGTGGCGCTGGTCAACGGCCGTCCCTATACCTTGAACCTCAAGCAGTTGATTGAGCATTTTGTGGCCCATCGTCACGAGATCATCCTGCGCCGCACACGCTTCGAGCTGAAGAAAGCCGAAGACCGTGCCCATATCTTGGAGGGTCTGGCCCGCGCCATTGACATCGTCGACGAGATCATCGCCACCATCCGTGCCTGTAAGGGCGGTACGCCTGAAGCCAAGCAGGCTATCATGGACAAGTTCGGTTTCGATGACCCGCAAGCCAGCGCCATCGTGGCCTACCGCCTCGGTCAGTTGGCCGGCCTCGAGATCAAGAAGATCATGGACGAGTTGGAGGAAATCCACGAACGCATCAAGCATTTCCACGATATTCTACAAAATGAGGAATTGCAGTTCCAGATCATCAAGGACGAACTGCTGGTCATCAAAGAAAAATATGGCGATGCCCGCCGCACCCAAATCGTGCCCGCCGCCGGTGAGTTCCGTATGGAAGACATCATCGCCGACGATGCCGTGGTCATCACCATCTCGCACCTCGGTTACATCAAGCGAACCCCACTGACCGAATACCGCGTACAGAGTCGCGGCGGCAAGGGCTCGAAGGGTTCCGCCACCCGCGATACCGACTTCATCGAGCACATCTTCACGGCCACCAACCACAACCACCTGCTCTTCTTCACCGAGCAAGGCAAGTGCTACAAGTTGCGTGCCTTCGAGATCCCTGAAGAGGGCAAGAACAGCAAGGGTCGCGCCATTCAGAACCTGTTGCCGCTTGACAAGGACAACAAGGTGATGGCCTACCTCAACGTGAAGAGCATGACCGATGAGGAATACCTTGAAAACAACTACATCATCCTTTGCACCAAGAAGGGTATCATCAAGAAGACCAACTTGGCTGCCTATAAGAACGTGCGCCAAAATGGCATTATCGCTGTCAACATCCGCGAGGACGACCAACTGCTGGAGGCATGCCTCACCAGCGGCAACGACGAGGTGCTGATGGCCGTCCGTTCGGGCAAGGCCGTCCGCTTCAATGAGCAGACCGTCCGCCCGATGGGCCGTACCGCTACGGGCGTGAAAGCCATCACCTTGGGCTCGCCCGACGACGAAGTCATCGGCATGGTGTGCATCAACGACCCGCAACAGACCATCTTGGTCGTGTCCGAGAAGGGCTTCGGCAAGCGTTCCGACATCGAGGACTACCGCATCACCAACCGTGGCGCCAAGGGCGTGAAGACCTTGAACATCACCGACAAGACTGGCGACCTCATCGCCATCAAGGCAGTGACTGACGACGAAGACCTGATGATCATCAACAAGTCGGGCATCGTGATTCGCATGGCGGTCAGCAAGTTGCGTGTGATGGGTCGTGCCACCCAAGGTGTGAAACTCATCGACCTGCGTGGCACTGATGAGATTGCTGCTGTCACCAAGACTGAACACGAGGATGAAGAAGAAACCGAGGCCGTTGAGCCTGTCGAAACGCCGACCGAAAACAATGGCTCTGTCGAAGGAGTCGAAACGCCGACTGAAGAAGGTGAAACCACTTTGGAACAATAATTGTAAGGAAAGATAATAACCAACGAAAAATTGTCAAACTTTAAATAATTGGAAAAATGAAAAAAGTAATGATTTTGCTGGCCGTCCTGCTCACCGCCAACGTGATGATGGCCCAAAAGAAAGACAGAACCGATGCCTTCATGTACAACAAGAACGGCCAATACGCCAAGGCTATGGCCTCCATTGAGAAGTGCATTAACCACGAGCAGTTCTTGGGCATGAAACCCAACGATCAGGCTACGGCGTGGTTGTATCGTGCTGCTATTTACCAGAATGTCCTTCAATCGGGCGACGAGGCTTTGATGGCCCAGGCACCCAATGCACTGGAACTCGTTTATGAGTCGCTGATGAAGTGCATGGAAAACAAGGACTTCCTTGAGGACAACAAGCAGGAGATCTATTCCCGTGTGATGTCGGTCATGAACAACTACTATACGAAAGCCGCCGACGACTACAACACTGGTAAGTTTGCCGAAGCAGCCCCCTTGTTCAAGAAGGCTTACGACATCTCCAAGTCGATGGGCAGCCAGGATGCCAACGACATGCTGAACCTCGCTGCCACGGCATCATTGAGAGCCCAAGACTTTAACACGGCTTTGGGGTATTTCAATGAACTGAAGGACGGTGGCATGGAGACTGCCGAACTTTATCGTCACCTCGCCGCCTGCTACAATGGCCTGGGCAATGCAGAACAGGCCATGGCCATGATCAACGCCGGTTTGGAGAAGGATCCCGGTGACGCCAACCTCATCCTCGAAAAGGTGAATGCTTACCTGAAGGAAGGCAAGGGTGCCGAAGCTGTGCAAGACCTTACCAAGCTTCTTGAACTTGATCCCGAAAATGCCCAGTTGCTCTTTGTGCTTGGCACCATCTACGGTGACGACACCAACGAGGGACTGTATGACGTCGAAAAGGCTCGTCAATACTATGAGCAAGCCCTTAGCATCAAGCCCGATTATTATGATGCCATCTACAACATCGGCGTGCTTTACACCACGATGGCTAACAAGTACATCGAGCAGGCCAACGAAATTACCGGTTTCTCTAAGGACGAGCAGGAACAGTACAACAACCTGATTGAACAAGCCAACGAACTGCTTCGCACGGGTCTGCCTTACCTGCAGCGCGCCTACGAAGCCCAACCTTCCGACGACGTGAAGAACGTGCTCCGTTCCATCTATGTGAAACTGAACATGATGGAAGAAGTGAAGGCCTTGGATGGAAAATAATCCAATCGTAGCATATTTCATCAATCAAGCCCCGAGTAATCGGGGCTTTTTTTGTGTAAAATACTTCGATTTTTGTTGACATATTAGAAAATCACTATATTTGCAAGGAATTATACCCAAGAATAACTAACTCAACTTCCATAAATTATGTTCGAAATCTTACATAAAGAGACCTTTGCGGCAGAGACCTACCTCATGGATGTCTATGCGCCGCGTATCGCACACTCGGCCTTGCCGGGTCAGTTCCTCATCATAAAGATGGAAGAGAACTCGGAGCGTATCCCGTTGACCATCAGTGACTACCATCGTGTTAGAGGCACGGTGACCATCGTCTTCAAGGCCATCGGTGAGTCGACCAAGAAAATGGCGGAATACAAGGAAGGCGACCGTTTTGCCGACATCGTCGGTCCTTTGGGCAAACCCTCCGAGTTTGCTACGATGACCGCCGAGGAGTTGCGTAAGCGTTCGTTCGTCTTCATCGGCGGCGGCGTAGGCATTGCCCCGATCTATCCCCAGGTGAAGTGGTTGAATGACCATGGTGCCACGGCTGACTGTATCATCGGCGCTCGTACCAAGGACCTGCTGATCTTCGAAAAGGAACTGGCCGAGGTCAGTAACCTGTATGTCACCTCCGATGACGGTTCCACGGGTCGCAAGGGCTTGGTGACCGACGTGTTGCGCCAGTTGGTGGCCAGCGGCAAGCAATATGACGAAGCCGTGGCCATCGGTCCTATGATCATGATGAAGTTTGCCACCAAGACCTGCGAGGAGTTGGGCATCCGCTGCACGGTGTCGCTCAATTCAATTATGGTTGACGGCACAGGTATGTGCGGCGCTTGCCGTGTGAGTATCGGCGGCAAGACCAAGTTTACCTGCATCGATGGTCCTGAATTCCTGGGTAAAGACGTAGACTTCGACGAGGCCATGAAACGTCAAGCCATGTATAATAATGTGGTGACGCGCAAGCAACTTGAGGTCGAAGAGAAGGCTGAAGGTCATGAATGCCATATCGGCGGCATCAGTGAAGAGACATTTGACAAGAAGAAACGTGTTCCTGTTCCGGAGCAGAAGCCCGAGATTCGCGCCCACAACTTCGATGAGGTTTGCCTCGGCTATTCTGCTGACATGGCCATCATGGAGGCCCAGCGTTGCCTGCACTGCAAGAACCCGCAATGCGTGGAGCATTGTCCTGTCAATGTCGACATCCCTGATTTCATCGCTCGTGTGGCACAAGGCGACTTTGAGGGAGCTGCTGGTGTCATCAGCTGCGACTCGGCCCTTCCTGCCGTCTGCGGTCGTGTTTGCCCACAGGAGACCCAGTGCGAAGGTGCCTGTGTGATGGGCAAGAAGTTCGAACCTATCGCCATTGGCAAGTTAGAGCGTTTCGTCGGCGACTACGCCATCGAACATGACCTGCATTTCAGCAGCCAATGCATCCCAAACGGTCATAAGGTGGCCATCATCGGCAGTGGTCCTTCGGGTTTGACCTGTGCCAAGGACCTCCTCTCGATGGGTTACGATGTCACCATCTTCGAGGCCTTGCACGAGTTGGGTGGCGTGTTGATGTATGGCATCCCGTCGTTCCGTCTGCCGAAGGACACCGTCGTGAAGAAAGAGGTGGAGAGCGTGCGCAAGTTGGGCGCCAAGTTCGAGAAGGACGTGGTCGTCGGTCGCACCATCACCATCGACGAGTTGATGAAACGTGAAGGCTTTGAGGCGGTCTTTGTCGGTTCGGGCGCTGGTTTCCCGATGATGATGAACGTGCCTGGCGAGAACCTCTGCGGTGTGGTCTCGGCTAACGAGTTCCTGACCCGTAACAACCTGCTCTTCGCCTATAAGGAGGGTTATCAGACCCCGAACTACGTTGGTAAGAAAGTTGCCGTTGTCGGTGGCGGCAATGTGGCCATGGACGCCGCACGTACCGCTTTGCGTCTCGGCGCCGAGGTGCATATCGTCTACCGCCGTTCCGAGGCCGAACTGCCTGCCAGAGTGGAGGAGGTGCACCACGCCAAGGAAGAAGGTGTCATCTTCGACCTGCTGACGGCTCCCGTTGAGGTGCTGGGCGACGAAAACGGCTGGGTGAAAGGCTTCAAGTGCGTGAAATGCGAACTGGGTGAGCCTGATGCCTCGGGTCGTAGGAGTCCGGTCCCGATCAAGGACTCGGAGTTTGTCCTTGATGTCGACATGATCATCATGGCACTCGGTACCTCGCCGAACCCGTTGATTGGCAGCACGACCCGCAACCTCGAACTGAACAGGAAGGGTTGCATCGTGGCCGACGAGGTGGGTACGACCTCACGCCCTGGCATCTTCGCTGGTGGCGATGCGGTGAGTGGCGCCGCCACGGTCATCCTCGCCATGGGTGCCGGCAAGAAGGCCGCCAAGGCGATTGATGAGTACATCAAGAGCCTGCATTAAGCTTTATTGCGTAGGAGTAACTGCCTCTTTACCGTCATTGCGGAGGAACATCCGCAATCTCCCAAGCGCGGAGTCAAATCCTTCTTGTTTGGGAGATTGCGGGTCAAGCCCGCAATGACGAGGAAGGGGCGTTTTTATTCCTTGATTTCAACATAAAACACCGTCGGGTCATCTTCCTCATCGAATGACTCGTCTGTATAGTATTGTCCGGGTTTGCCATCGTCCTGAAAGAGGAGGAGGGTCACCTTCTTGAAGGGGATGGGTTGGCCATTCTGGCTGTAACGCTCGATGTCGGTTTCGGTGAGACCTTCCAGGTGCATCATCTTGAGCATCATGGCGAGGTCGAGGTTGACATTAAGGAGTTCCTGTTTCCATTCGATGCTGATCACCGCCGTGGTGTAGAGCTTAAAGTTTTTGACTTCGACTTTCTTCATGGGGTTATTTTTAGGCTTCTGGTTTCTGGCTTTTGGTCTTTGGCATTTGGCAGTTTTTCCCCTGGGCCGTCATTGCGGACTTGATCCGCAATCTCCTTTCAATGGGGGCTGCCTATAGCCATAAGCCAGAAGCAATTGATGACGCGAAAATCCGAAAAAAAAATGAATTTGAAAGATTTTGCATGAAAATTGTAGTCGTTTGGAATGAAATTTATAATTTTGTCCAAAATTTAAAGTGTAAGACTATGCGTAAGATTTTGATTATCATCGTTATGGCATTATTTGCCATGCCTGTGTTTGCCCAAACTGCCGAAACGGTTGACGTGTCGAAAGCGCCTAATGGCGTATTCACTGCAGCTGTGGCCGACTATACCATTGAAGGTACCGTACAGAATGGGCAGAAGGTGGGAACTTGGTTTGAGTATTTCAACAATGGTTCGTATCTTCCCAAGAAAATTGTGAACTATGCCAATGGCAAAAAGCATGGCGCTTTTGTTGAAATCGACAAGACGGGCTCGATTGCCAAAAAAGCCGAGTATAAGAATGATAAGTTGGACGGCCAGTATTGCGAGTGGTATCGTGGAGGACGCCTTTCGAAGATGAACACGTATAAGGACGGCGTGCTTGAAGGCAAGCAAATCCTTTGCTATGAGAAGGGCGGCAACTTGGAAGTCTCTGAATACAAGAACGGCGCCCGTGACGGCTTGACGACTTGGTATTACGAGAATGGCAACAAGAAAATGACCATAGAGTACAAGCAAGGCCAGTTTGAGGGCAAGCAGGAAACCTTCTATTCAAACGGCAGCATCAAGAGCGAAGCTAACTACAAGAATGGCAAAATGCAAGGCAAGAAAAAGACCTATGCCGAGAAACCTCAGGCCAAGAAAGATGCAAAGAATGTGGATGGTAAGAAAAAGTAAGTTTTCATAGGCACTAAACTAGCGCGGAGAGGGAAACCTTTCCGCGCTTTTTTGTGTCAAAAGACCGCCAATTTTTTGTAATTTTGCCGCCCTGTTATGAGGTGTCTTTGGGTTTATATGACTTGTGTTTTCCTGTGTGTGGCGTGTCTCTCGCTTCGCGCCCAGGACACCATTACGCTGAATGCCGTGGAAGTGACTGCCGATAAGTACCATGATATTGAAGCGCTCAAGCCTTTGGTGATGAAAAAGTTGGATACCATTGTGCTGCAATCGAAAAGCACTTCCAACCTGTCAGAACTGTTGATACGGCACAGTCCTGTGTTCATCAAGACCTATGGCCCTGGCGGGACGTCGACGGCATCGTTTCGCGGCACTACGGCGAGCCATACCTTAGTGCTTTGGAATGGTTTCCAACTCAATGCGCCCACCCTTGGGCAGGTTGACTTTAGCACCATACCGGTCTTCCTTATTGACGACATCAGCCTAAACTGGGGCAGCGGCACGTCTAACAACAGTGGAGGTCTGGGAGGCACTGTCAACATCGACAACACCCACCATTTCGGTGACGGGTTTGTGCTCGACTTGAAGCAGACCTATGGCAGTTTCAACACCTTAGGCAGTTTCGTGACAGTGGGCAACTATGGCAAGAAGTTCTCTTTTCGCGTAAAGGTCTATCGCAACTCGTCGGACAACGATTTCGAATACAATAACATAGGCGTGTTTCCTGCCCAGCGCATGAGGCAGCGCAATGCCGAGTTCGTCGACTATGGCGTGATGCCTGAGGTCAGTTTCATGCTGAAAAACAGCGTCATCAGCGCCTCTTCGTGGAACCAGTGGAACGACCGCAACCTGCCGCCTATCATGACTAACGCCAACAACAAGAACTTCGAAGAGTGGACCAAAGACAGTTTCTCGCGTAACTTTTTGTCGTTCAAAACCTACTGGAGCACTGGCAACCTGCAACTGAAGTCGGCCGCCTTTGTTGAGAACCAGCGCTATTTCCTTGAGGTGCGCAACCCTGAGACCAATGGTTTCGTGACGGGCATCAACTCTGAGAACCATGCCTTGGTGTTGCACCAGATTGCCAACCTTGAACAGCAACTCTACCAGAGTTGGACGTTGAAGGCCAAGGTGCAGTGGGACAACGAGCGTGTGCGTTCGAACAACTATGAGGGGCAGAAGGTTAGAAACTTATTGTCGATCTATGCCGCTGTCAACGGAACGCCTTTCAACTGTGCAGACCTCAGCCTTACGGCAAGATATGATTGGACTGATGGCAAACCCATGGGCTTGTTCCCGACGGCGACATTCTCGTATCAACTTCCTTTCTATAAGGCGGTCAGCTTTACCCTGGGTTACAGCCACAATTACCGCAATCCCTCACTGAACGACTTGTATTGGTATCCAGGCGGGAACCCTGACTTGTTGCCGGAGAACGGTCGTACATTCGATCTCGCCTTGAAATACGGCATTCAAAAAGGACCGTTCAGAATCGACCTTCGCTCAGGAGGATATCTCTCGTGGGTGAAGAATTGGATCCAGTGGAAGCCAAGCTTTTACCGCTATTGGGTACCTGAGAACGTGGCGATGGTCTTTGCTCGTGGCATAGAGAACCATGTCAACGCCTCGTTCGTGGAGGGTGACTGGAAAGTCAGTTTGTCGGGCAATTATGTTTACACCATCACCACTGACGAGAGCGAGGCGGCCCAACTTCAGGGCGTCAGCGGCAAGCAGTTGATCTACATTCCGCAGCATCATGGCAACGTGTTCGTCGACACACGCTGGAAGACTTGGAGCTTAAGTTACACCCTTGAGGCCACGGGGCGTCGCAGCACCTCCTACGCCGATGTGGAGACCTTCCCCTTGCAAGCCTATTATTTGCACCATATCGCTGTGGGCAAGCAAATCAAGAGATTCCGCGTTGAGTTGCGCTGCAACAACCTCACCGACAAAGAATACCAGAACGTCATCTGGCGTGCCATGCCGGGGCGTAGCTTTGAGGTGATGGTGAATTACAAGTATTAGCAGGCGGAAGCGCAGTTTCTGGCGGGCGAAATGATGCTATTTGCTGTATTTGCTAACGAGAACATAGGCTATGACGAAGATGACGATGAGCGCAATCACGCCAAGCATGATGTAATAGAGGGCTAAAGTCAAGGTGCTGCGCCAGATGGTCTTGATTGTGCTGAATCCCATCATCCTTCTGAAACAAGCCGTTAATGCCGTGATGATGGCAATCGGCTCGAGGAGTGCCATTGTTTCGTAAATGTTTGTGGAGATGGGGTAGATGAGGTTGATCACACTGCGGTACAGCACCAAGATGACCAAAGCATAGACCATGGCGACGATGTATTCGGCCCAATAATAGCGTTTCCGGTTCTGTTTGCCATAACACATCCTTGCCGCGATGAGGAATAAAGGCAGGGAGAGCATGTAGCACAGCGTGTAATGGTTGAGGTAAAAGTGGAACGCTTTGTCTGTGAGTCGGTTGATTTCGAGAACTGTTTGCACATTTACTGTGGTATTGTTGGGAAGGTCCAAGTCCGAGTCGGATGATACTTCACCTTTACTGCCGGTAAGGGTAAAGATTAGGATGTATGCTGTTAAGGCCAGAAACAGCATGGGAAAAGGGGAGACATACTTTCTACGCTTCCCGTTAAGAATCTCGACAATCATCTTCCCAGGACGCGAAAACAAGTTCTTGAGGGTGTAGGCAATGCCTCCGTCTCTGCCTAAAACAGCCGCGAGAAGGTTCCCAAAAATGAATCTCAGCGTAAAGCGTCCGGTCTCAGCGCTCTGTCCGCACTCGGGGCAGAAATTGCCTTCGAACTCGGTGCCGCAGTTGAGGCACTTTGTGGTTTTGACTTTGGATTGGGTCTCGGTTTGTATTTCGTTCTCCATGGTGTTCGGGTTGATGGGGCAAAAGTAGGGAAAAGATTGGATTGTGTTACATAATAATCCTCATGGTCGCTATCTTCGTCCATAGACGAAAAAACTATGTTGATTTGTTATTCCCATAGACGGAATTGGCAAATACCAATTTAACCTGTTGATAATTTTGTTGACAAAAAATTGATGTTTTTTTGAGGCCTATGTTAATGAATCATGTTATCTTTGCAAAATAAGGATACGTTTTATTAAGAGAAGAATAGATAGAGCAATAGCATTATGGCAAAACAAACCAAACCCAATAAAAAGCAAGAGAAAACCATGGAGGCGGCCTTATGGGAGTCGTGCAACAAACTACGCGGCGCTGTGGAACCTGCAGAATACAAGCATGTAGTATTGAGCCTGATCTTCCTCAAATATGCTGGCGACCGCTTTGAGCAACGCAAGCAGGAACTCATTGAGCAAGGGCTGAAGGAATATATCGACCAAGTGGAGTTCTATACGGCGGAGAATGTGTTTTACCTGACTCCCCAATGCCGTTGGACCTACATCATGGAGAACGCCAAGCAGTCCAACATCTTCCAAATCATCGATGACGCGCTCACCAACATCGAGAAGATGAACAAGCAACTGGCCGGCGCATTGCCGAGCAACTACTACTCCAACCTCGGTTTGGACAAGACCAAGTTCGCCTCACTGCTCGATGAAATCAACAAGCTGGATACCGTCAAGGATTCGGAAAACGATTTAATTGGACGTGTTTACGAGTATTTCTTGGGAAAGTTTGCTATTGCTGAAGGCAAGGGTAAGGGAGAGTATTACACGCCCAAATCCATTGTCAACCTCATCGCTGAGCTCATCGAGCCGTATGATGGCAAGATATATGACCCCTGTTGTGGCTCTGGAGGTATGTTTGTGCAGTCGATGAAGTTCGTGAAGGCGCACCATGGCAACCAGAAGAACGTGAGCGTTTATGGTCAGGAAAACACCAACACCACCTTCAAGCTGGCGCGCATGAACCTCGCCATACGTGGCATTTCGGCTGACATCAAGCAGGGCGACACCTTCCACAACGACCAGCACAAGGACCTGAAAGCCGACTACATCATGGCCAATCCGCCTTTCAACCAGAAAGACTGGCGCGAGGAGAACCAACTCACCAACGATGCCCGCTGGAGCGGCTACGAACTGCCGCCGACCTCGAACGCCAACTATGGCTGGATTTTGAACATCCTTTCCAAACTCTCCACCAACGGCGTGGCGGGTTTTCTGTTGGCCAACGGGGCTTTGAGTGCCGACGGTACCGAGTTGGCCATCCGTCGCAAACTCATCGAGAACGACAAGGTGGAGGCCATTCTCATCCTGCCGAGAAACCTGTTTTATTCCACCGATATCAGCGTGACGCTGTGGATCTTGAACAACAACAAGAAGGCACGTGTGGTGAAGAAAAACGGCGTGGAGATGCATTACCGCGACCGCGAGGGCGAAGTGCTGTTTATGGACTTACGGCAGATGGGTATTCCGTTTGAGAAGAAATATGTCGAGTTGGACCCTGAGACACGCGACACCGTGACCCGCACCTATCACAGCTGGCAGCAGGAAGGCTACGAACAAACCTATAAGGACACACCGGAATTCTGTCAGTCGGTAAAGATGCAGACCATAGCGGAAAAAGGCTATTCGTTGGTGCCGAGCAAGTACATCGAATTTGTCAATCGCGACGAGCAAATCGACTTCGACACGAAAATGAAAGAGTTGCAAGCCGAAATGCGCGACCTGATGCAGCAGGAAGAAGAGAGCAAACAGGAACTGAAGAACCTCTTTGAAAATTTAGGGTACAAGCTATGAGCAAGAAATCCATACGTTTCTATAACGACTATGAGGTTCGTGCCGTCTGGGACGAGGAGAACGCCAAATGGTGGTTTTCTGCCACAGATATTGTTAGGGCCATCAACGACGAAGAGGACTATAAGAAAGCCGGTAACTATTGGCGTTGGTTGAAAAAGAAATTGACTGGGGAAGGCATTCAACTCGTGAGTGTCACTCACGACTTCAAATTCATGGCTCCCGACGGCAAGCAGCGCAATGCCGATGCGTTAGATGCAGGATGTGTGCAGACCTTGGCCCAACACTATCCCAACAACCGTGCGAACGCTTTTCTCAACTGGTTTGTATATAGCGACAACACCATCGACGGACAAAGCAAAAAGAAAGCATATACCTTAATTGAAAGTGTCATTCTTGACGACATGAAACCAGGCACCGTTGAATGTCTGCAACAGATACATGCCTATATCTTCGGAGGCCTTTACGACTTTGCAGGCAAGATACGCACCAAGACCATCTCGAAAGGCGGCACTGTCTTTTGTCGTGCTGAATACCTGATGCAAAACTTAGCGACAATAGAGCAGATGCCGCAAACGACTTTCGAAGAGATTGTGGACAAATACGTGGAGATGAACGTGGCGCATCCTTTTATGGAAGGCAACGGACGTTCCACGCGCATCTGGCTCGATCTGATATTCAAGCAGTCGCTGAAGAAATGCGTGGACTGGAGCAAGATAGACAAGAAAGACTATCTGGATGCCATGCACCGCAGCGTGACGGATGCCTCACGTATCAAAGCCCTGCTGCAGCAGGCCTTGACCGACCGCATCGACGACCGCGAAATCTTCATGAAGGGCATCGACTATTCATACTATTACGAGCAGGAGGACTGAGCCATGAAGAACTACCAGCGTTTAGGCGACTATATCAGAGAGGTGAACGTCCGCAACAGCGAGTTGAAGGTGACGAACTTGCTTGGGCTGAGCATCGAGAAGAAATTCATTCCTTCCATTGCCAATACTATTGGAACGGATATGACGGTATATAAGATTGTTCGGCCAATGCAGTTTGCATACGTCCCTGTCACTTCGCGCAATGGAGATAAAATAACGATTGCATTATATAAAGGTGACGAGTCTGCCATCATTTCGCAAGCATACACTATTTTTGATGTAAATGACAAAGAAGCATTGCTGCCCGAATACCTGATGATGTGGTTCCGCCGTCCTGAGTTTGACCGCTATGCCCGTTTCCATTCCCACGGAAGTGCGCGTGAGGTGTTCGATTGGGACGAGCTTTGCAACGTCATGCTTCCTATCCCTTCCATTGCCCGCCAGCGTGAAATCGTGGAAGAATACGAAACGCTGAGCCGCCGCATCCGCCTCAACGAGCAAATGATTGCCCGTTTGGAAGAGACCGCGCAGGCCTTGTACCGCAAGATGTTCGTGGACGGGATTGACAAGGAGAATCTGCCGGAGGGGTGGAGAAGGGGGAGATTGGGAGAAGTGGCTGAAATCACAAGTGGAAAGACTTGCATCGACAAATCTGACACAAAGAATGAAATGTATCAATATCCGGTTGCAGGTGCTTCTGGAATAATTGGATACTCTACAGTTTTCAATCAAAACGAAGCACTAATGACGACAGGACGTGTCGGAACACTTGGGGTCGTAAATCGTTATAATCAAAAACTATATACAGCAGATAATGTATTGGTTATCAAAACTGCTTATTATGAATACTGCTTTCAAGTATTGAATTCGATAGATTATGCGGAAATCACAAAAGGAGGAGTGCAGAGTTTGATTACACAAACAGATCTTAAACAAGTCGAAATCGCAATTCCACCCAAACAAGCACTTAACGAGTTCGAAGAACAAGCTAAAAAGATATTTGGACTCATTACGAATAAACAACAAGAGAACGAGAAATTAACTGAATTACAGTTTTTGCTATTGGCGAGGATGGGGAAATAAAAAGAATTATGTATGAAAGGGAGTTTAAATAAAAGATATGATTTCCCAATTATTGTTACTGCTGATGATTTGGAATCGCTTTCTAGATTATTATCTTCGGGGTTTGAAGAATTGAAGTATGACATTAACACAAAAGATGGGGCCAGATATACTCTTGATAGTTTAGAAGAAGTCCTAAAATATAGCAATCCAGATAGCAGAAAGATTCAAAGAATTTGTGTTAAAGGAAACAAAAAGAAAGGTGATGGTTTTATATACCCCGATGTTTCTGTTTCCTTATCGGACAGTTCCGTATATGCTAGTTCATGTGAATTGGAGATGATCAAATTAGAAGAGACGGAATTAAGCCATTATTCTCAAAAAGTGGAAGAGTTCGCAAAAAGTATAAGGGCTCCGCATTGGTGGCTTCACAAAACAGCGTTTTATGTGATCTTTGGCATGGCTTTATATTCCCTGTTTGCTTTTCTGTATCTTAAAAACACCGACACAGCAGAACCAGCTAACAAAGTGTATAACTTCTTAGTTCTACAAGGGGTATCTATTTGTTGTGCAATTTTTACCATGTATGTAATAGAAAAACTAGTATCATACTTATTTCCGGCATGTTGTTTCGCAATAGGTGAACAAACAAAGCGAATGGCAAGGTTAAACAAAATCAAAAACATAGTTTTTATTGCTATTATTCTAGCCCTTGTTATTAGCGTGTTGGCTGGTGTTATAACACATTTTATTGTATAGTGTTTAGGATGATAAAATATAGACGAATAACGTTAACTGAATTGCAGGCTTCGCTATTGGCGAGGATGGGGAAATAAGCAGGTGCTATTATGAAGGTATTGTCAGGCATTTATAGTACAGACGGGATCTCAAGAAATAGCGTTAGGATTTCAATTGGCGCTTTGGATGAGATGGTTTGGAAAGGGTCAGAAACAGGTGTCCCGTCAAATATGTCCCACGACATTCATAGATTTATTGGTTGGACGAAATTATCAGGTTTGTATGTTTCTCATGAGCTGTCGTATGTTATCGGTCATACATTTTTACCCGAAAGTAATGATGAATTAGAGAGATTCAATATAATGCGAATTAGCTTTTTGAAAGGCAAAATGCTTGAACGCATAAACGAGTATCAAGCTGCTTTTTTCAAAGAACTGAGTGCTTCCAAACTTGATAACGATAAAGGGAAGTTCTTTTGCAATGGGTTGGTAATGTATAGCTATCCAGGTATTGTAGAGCAGGCTTTCCCATGGTTAAACGAGAAAAGAGACAAAGACGGGTTGGTTTTATTGAAGGATTTATTTAAAGAATTTGATTATAAAGGACAGGGTGTCCTCTCATGTAAGACTTCAAATTATGCCATCGTGCTGCACCCTTTTTTTAGGAAGTCTTTTTCTAGGTACAACAACTTTAATATCGAATTTATTGATGAATTGTTTGAACTATATCAGACCAATCAAACAATAAAAATTAGAATTGATGATGATTATATCGGATATAGCCCTTCGTATATTAAGAACATGGAGTTTGAGTATTGGTTTGGGCCAAAATACGATGATGATATATCCCAAATACCAACGGAAGTAACTTGTTATAAATCATCAGAAATAGAAAAGTTATATAATCAAGTGGATAAGACCGAATTTGTTTGGCAGAATAAAGACGGGAAATACCAATTTGAGATGGAGGAGGTGACAGATTCAGACGCTCCAACACTTGATTCCGAACAATTTGCTTGTCGTTATATGCATTCTATTTATGATTCCAACAATGGTGTATTCGATCATTTTGATGGAGCTATTAGACAATACGACCTTGATGCAATCTGTGAGAGAATAGAAAAACCCATCAACCAATTAGGACATAATGCCCAATATACTAAACTATTTAGGCTCGATGGGAACATACAACTTTCCACATGGAAAAGTCTTATAACTAATTATTTAAAGAATAACTATGATGTTTATAGGTATTTTGGAATGGATGTTCCCCAGGTTCAAAAGCCTACAATGGAAAAAACACAAAATGAAATAGAATCTTATGTCCCATATATCATTAACAAAGGTGATGGCGTAAAACTATATATATCATACCATGATCAATGCGATAGTCCATTAGAATGTTCGTTTTGCACAACAGATTTAATGACAACTGTTGATGGTGAAATAGAAACTGTAGAGTTTGAAACAATCAATGTTGCAAAGGCAATTCGAAGAATGGGCGGAAATATCAATTATCCAGAATGTGAGTTTTGTGCGTGCGAAGACAACTATTACAATATTCCACAGATTTATCATGGCGGAGGTAATGTGTCAAAAAATGTCAATATTACAGTAAATGCAATACGTTTTCTTATGAAAAAGCAAGCAGATGCTGGAAAGAATTGCATTTACTCATTTTCTTTGGCTTGGAATATGGAAAACAGGCTTGTTTCTGTGAGTTTTATGGGACATGTTCATGATATAAATGAATGGATGCAATCATTTCAAGATATTCTCATCGACCGAAAAGGTTTTAAAGAATGGTTGGCGTTACAAGTTGATTTTGTTCATGCTCATGGAACCGATGCAGATTCTCCACTGAATCATTATCATATTAAACGAGATGGAATGTTGTTTTTCCAACGTAGATCTATCAACAAAGATGTAGAGATAAAAAGTGTAAAAATAGATTCGAATAATGCAGGTATGTCTATGGATATAGTGGTTGATGAAGACAAACCGGAATTAGTTAATCTAATAAATAACAATGAATTGTCGTATACGCATACGAGCATTGTGAAACATTCTATTTGTGAGAAAAGCAAAAGTGACTATTTGACCAGTCAGTGGATTTCCTCAATTGGTGAAACCGTTGCAGTGTTAGACGATGTAAAAATCCAAGGATTTGTTTGGAAAAGACCAAGATAAATTTAATTGAATGTAATTGTAATAATATGACACAAAGACAAAAATTAGATAAAATTCTATACGGGCTGATGTCTCGGCTGCCCAAACGATATGCGGATGGCACAGATAATAAAAACCTAACATTTGAATTTTTATGCTCGGTGTTGTTAAAAGACGAAAATGTGGAGCCTTGGGAGGTTAACAGTTTAAAAGGTTTTTTGATTGAAGACGGATATATAGAAATGGTAGATGCAGAGGATTCCTTAATTCCTAACATTACTCACAAAGGAAAGAAGTTTTTGTTGGATGGTGGTTATGAAAAAGAACAGAAGAGAAAGGAATTGCAAGATGAACTGGTTGAGACTGGCGTAAAAAGCAATAAGAGAAGTAAATGGGCATTATGGACGTCAGCAATTTCGTTGGTCGTTGCAATTCTCGCGTTGGTTTTCCAAATCATAAAGGCGTGACCAATGTCATCGAATCACTTTGAAGAAGGTTGAAAATTGCTGTTTTATTTTCAAAAATTGCATATATTCATCAAAATATAGAAATAAAATACGACATATTTAGATTTTATTCTATATTTGCAGCGTGTAACAATGGTAAATGATATGATTCAGGAACTGAAAATAAAGAATTTTCTGTCGTTTAAGGACGAAGTGACGTTCAGTTTTGAGGCTACAAAAGACACTTTTGCGGAGGATTATCAGGTAGTGGGAGTTGCTCCTGGAGTACGGCTTCTGAGGTTTGCCATGGTTTATGGCGCCAACGCCTCTGGTAAATCCAATCTGTTGAAAGCCATGGAGTTTCTTCGCTCGTTTTGGCGGAAGCAAACCCGAAGCATCGAAGAGTCAACGGCTGTAATCCCATTCTTGTTTGACCACAAGACCAGTAATGAACTCTCAAGGTTTGAGTTGGTGTTTTACATTGGTGGTATCAAATACGCTTATCAGTTGGAATTGGATGAGAAACAAGTGTATTTGGAGAGACTGAATTATTACAGGAGCGTCCAGCCCACCATGGTGTTCGTCAGGGAATTAAAAGACGAAAAGTCTGTCATTACCTACAATGCATCCACTATCAAGTTGAATCCAACGGAGAAGGAAAAGATATCAGTGGAGTGCCTAAAGAACATGTCATTCTTTGCCGCCCTTGGGAAAGCCAATGTCGGTTTGCCAGAACTGAACACAGTTAGGCATTGGATGATAACTCATTTTGAGAAGATGATAGATTCCACTCTGTCATTGACCAGATATGCAGAGCAAAAACTATCCGAGGATGTCGTTTTGAAGAATTATCTTGTCGATTATTTCCGCAAGGCCAAGTTTGACATTTCCGATATTGAGACACAGGTGTCTGAAGAGAGGCTTGTTGAGTTTCCAATAGATTCCAATAATGAGAAAAAGCATTCCATTGTTTTGATGCCGAAATCATATAAAACCTATTTCAAGCATATTGTTGCCAACGGAGATGAGAAAGAAAGCTATCGTCTTCCACTTGACTTGGAATCGTATGGCACCCGTCGCATTTTCGGCCTTGCAGCAGCGTTGTACACCGCACAAACCCAGAATTCTTTTATAATGGTGGATGAAATTGAGGCTTCGCTGCATCCAAAGTTCTTAGAAAAACTGTTGTTTGAGTATTTCAAGTGCAAAGGTCAGTCGCAAATGCTTGTCACCATCCATGACGACAGTTTGCTGGATTTGGTCAATGATTTAATACGAAAAGACTCCATTTGGTTCACTGAGAAGAAAGCATCTGGAACAACGGATTTATTCAGGCTTACCGAGTTTAAAGGGCTGAACAGGATTGCTTCGATTAGATCGGCCTATAGACTTGGAAGATTTGGTGCTACGATGTAACGAAAGGAGAACACCCCATGTCCTACTTCAACGAAAGCCAACTAGAACAGTCCATCATCGCCCTGCTACAAGAGCAAGGCTATGCGCATGTGAAAGGTGAGGACATCGTGCGCAACCTCGACGAGGTGGTGCTGCGCGACGACTTGGCGAAATATCTGCATAACCGCTATAAGAACGACGGCATCACCGACCAAGAGGTGGAAACGGCCATTCGCGTCATCATGCAGCAAACTGGTGGTTCGCTCTATGACAAAAACAAGCACACCATCCACCTGCTCATGGACGGCTTTTCGCTGAAAAGGGAAGACCCCGCTAAACAAAATCTCTATATCTATCCCATCGCCTTCGACGAACCGAACCAGAAACACAACCTCTTCAAAGTCGTCAACCAGTTCGACATCGTCGGCAATCAACACCGCATCCCAGATGCCATTGTTTTCGTCAACGGCCTGCCCGTGGTGGTGTTCGAGTTCAAGAACGCACTCAAGCAGAACACGACCATCGAGGATGCCTACAAGCAACTCACCATCCGCTACCGCCGCGACATTCCCGCTCTGTTCAAATACACGGCATTCATCGTCATCTCCGACGGGGTGAACAACAAGTTCGGCACGCTTTACACGCCTTACGAGTTCTTCTATGCCTGGCGCAAGGTCAACGCCAAGAACAAGGCCGACAATGGCATTTCATCGCTCAAGACGATGATTGCCGGCCTGTTCCGCAAGGACCGCCTCATCGACGTCATCCACAACTTCGTCTATTTCCCCGACACCTCGAAGGACGAGCGGAAGTTCATCTGCCGCTATCCGCAATATTTCGCTGCCCGTTCGCTCTATCAGAACATCCTCAACCACAGCAAGTTCAATGCGGGTGGCGATGGCAAGGGCGGCACCTATTTCGGCGCCACGGGTTGTGGCAAGTCGCTCACCATGCTCTTCCTCTCGCGCCTGCTGATGAAGAGCAAGGCCTTGTGCAGCCCTACCATCATCCTCATCACCGACCGCACCGACCTCGATGACCAACTCTCTCGTCTGTTGCTCAACGCCAAACAGTTTGTGGGCGACAGCGTGATAGAGCAGGTGGAAAGTCGCGAGGACTTGAAAGACAAACTGCAAGGGCGCACCAGTGGAGGCGTGTTTCTCACCACCATACAGAAGTTCTCCAAGGACATCAACCTGCTTTCCAACCGCGCCAACATCATCTGCATCAGCGACGAAGCGCACCGTTCGCAGACGGGTATCGAGGAAAAAGTGGAGATTACCGACAAGGGCGTGAGGCGTTCCTACGGCTTCGCCAAATACCTCCGCGACTCGTTGCCCAATGCCACTTACGTTGGCTTTACCGGCACGCCAATCGACCCAACGTTGGAGGTCTTTGGCGGCATCGTCGATGAATACTCGATGATTGAGGCCGTCAACGATGGCATCACCAAGACCATCATGTACGAAGGTCGAGCCTCACATGTGTTTGCCGACAGCGAACTCATCAAGCAGATTGAAGCCTACTACGACCAATGTGCCGAAGAAGGTGCCACCGAATACCAGATCGAGGAGAGCAAGAGGGCGATGACGCAGATGAGCATTCTGCTCAGCAGCCCCGACCTCATCCATCGTCTGGCCGACGACTTCATCCATCACTATGAACGCCGTGTGGAGGAAGGCAGCACCGTCAAAGGCAAGGCTATGATTGTTTGTGCCACACGGGAAATCGGTTATGCCATCTACAAGGAAATCATCGCCATGCGTCCCGAATGGGCCGAAGTGAGAGTGTGTGGCGACGGCGAGGAACTCACAAGAGAGGAAGCCGAGAAGATCAAGCCCATGGAGAAGATCAAGATGGTCTTCATCCGACAGAAAGACGACGACCCTGAACTATATAATCTTCTGGGCACTGATGAGGATAGAAAAAAACTCGACCTGCAATTCAAGGAAGAGAAGTCGAACTTCAAGATTGCCATCGTGGTCGATATGTGGATCACGGGTTTCGATGTGCCTTGTCTGGACACCATGTATTGTTACAAGCCTTTGCAAATGCACACGCTGATTCAGACCGTCAGTCGTGTGAACCGCAACTATCCCGGCAAGGACAAAGGTCTCATCGTGGATTATTTAGGCATCAAGAAGAAGTTCAACCAAGCGATGAAGAAATACGCCAATGGCGGACAGAACGAGACTCCTGTGGAGACCATCGACAATGCCGTCAAGTTGTTCAAGGACGAACTTGATTTGTTGAGGCGTATGTTCCACGGTTTCGACTATTCCAAGTTCTTCACGGGAACGCCATTGGAGCAGCTGGATGCCCTGCAAATGGCCGCCGAGCGCATACAGCAGACGGAGGAGTTGGAGAAACGCTTTATGAAGCACACCAACATCATGAAGTCGGCCTACAATATGTGCAATAACGACGAGCGCATTACAAAAAGCGAAATCAACGATGTCCATTTTTTCACGGGCGTGCGGTCGGTCATTTACAAGACCACGACGGGAGAATCGCCCGACGCAACACAAATGAATAGGCATGTGTTGAAACTGGTCAATGAGGCTCTCATCTCCGAGGAGGTCTTGGCCATCAACAGTATGAGGCTTGATAATACAGAACAAATTGACTTGTTGGCGACCCAATACATGGAAAAGCTGAAGCGCTTGCCTTATCAGAACACGAAAGTCAAGCTGATGGAGCAACTGCTGAAACGTGTCATCGATAGCGTGAAGAGGGTGAACAAAGTCAAAGCCGTTAGTTTCACCGACCGTTTGAAAGGTATCATCGACAAATACAACGACCGTTCAGACGACATTGTTTTGGCCGACGAAATCGTCACGGAAGTGGCCAAGCAGTTGGCTGATTTGTTTGAGGAAATCAAGAAAGAGAACAAATTGCCCGATGGCATTCCTGATATCGAGGTGAAAGCCTTCTATGATATCTTGAAATCCGTCGCCGAGCAGTATGGCTTCCTCGATGAATATACCGAGGAACAATACATTGCCCTTGCCAAAGACGTGAAAGAAGTGGTGGACGACAAAACCCAATACATCGATTGGGACAAGAAGGCCGACATCAAAGCGCAGTTGAAGGTGCAGATTATCCTTACGCTGGCCAAGCACAAATACCCGCCCGCAACACGCGATGAAGTCTTTAGAGCCATCTTTGAGCAAGCGGAGAATTTCAAGAAAAACAAAACCTCCGACTTTGATGATGATACGATGTCGGTACCTATGGTTCCGTATTCCAGTTACGATGAAGGGACGGGGTATAGCATGGCAGCAGAGTCTTTTGATGATGATAAATGAAAGTGCGAGGCGATTGCTTTGACTTGCCATTTTGTCGTGTTCCATTCTCTTAACCCCTTGATTTAGTGTCATTTTGTCACAAATCCTGCCGTTTTTTCAAAGGTTTGTATTTGGCTAGGAATTTGATGACCCATAACCCGAGTCTGCGAGTCGGCCCTTCGACGGGCTTAGGGACCTTCCCCTAGTGACTCGAAGTCCCGTAGTCCCGCAGTCTCGAAGTCAAATCGAAAGAAAGGAGAAAAGAAATATGAACATCAACCAATTCACCATCAAATCACAGGAAGCCATCGGGAAGGCCCAGGAGATTGCGCAAAGTCACCAGAGCCAGACCGTGGAGAACTTCCACCTGCTGAAGGGTATGCTCTTGAGCGACGACTACTTGGTGCCCAACCTGATGAAGAAGTTAGGCGTCAACCTGCCGCGGCTCAACGATGCCCTGGATCAGGTCATCAACACCCAACCGCGTAGCAGCGGCACCGAATTGTATTATTCCTCCGAGGTCAGCAAGACCTTCAACGATGCCATCGCATTGGCCAAGAAGATGGGCGACGAATACGTCTCCATCGAACACCTGTTGCTGGCGGTCTTCGAGAGCAATGGTATGACCTCGCAACTGATGAAGGACCAAGGCATCCGCAAAGATGAACTTGAAAAAGCCATCATGCAGTTTCGCAAGGGCAAGAAGGTCGACTCGCAGGATGCCGAGCAGAACTACGATAGTTTGAACCGTTTCGCCAAGAACCTGAACGAACTCGCCCAACAAGGCAAACTCGACCCGGTCATCGGCCGTGACGAGGAGATCCGTCGTGTGCTGCAAATCCTGAGCCGACGCACCAAAAACAACCCTATCTTAATAGGTGAGCCGGGCGTGGGTAAGACCGCTATCGTGGAGGGTCTGGCCCAGCGTATCGTCAACCGCGACGTGCCGGAGAACCTGAAGAGCAAGACCGTGTTCAGCCTGGACATGGGCGCTTTGCTGGCCGGCGCCAAATACAAGGGCGAGTTTGAGGAACGTCTGAAGAACGTCGTCAAGGAGGTCGTGGACAGCGATGGCGAGGTCATCCTGTTCATCGATGAGATTCACACCTTGGTAGGCGCGGGCGGTGGCGAAGGCGCCATGGATGCGGCCAACATTCTGAAGCCTGCCTTGTCGCGTGGCGAACTGCGTGCCATCGGTGCCACCACCTTGAAGGAATACCAGCAGTATTTTGAGAAGGACAAAGCACTGGAGCGTCGTTTCCAAAAGGTCATGATTGACGAGCCTGACGAGGCCTCGGCCATCAGCATCCTGCGTGGCCTGAAGGAGCGTTACGAGACGCACCACCACATCCGTATCTTGGACGAGGCCATCATCTCGGCCGTGCAGCTGTCGGTGCGTTACATCTCCGACCGTTTCCTGCCCGACAAGGCCATTGACTTGATCGATGAGGCCGCCTCGCGTTTGAGGCTGCAAATCGACTCCATGCCTGAGGAGCTCGAAGATGTGGAGCGTGCCATCCGTCAGTTGGAGATTGAGCGCGAGGCCATCAAGCGCGAGAACGACACGAAGAAGGTGGAGGAGATAGGGAAGGAGCTGGCCGAACTCAACGACAAACGCTCCGCCATCAAGGCCAAGTGGGAGACCGAACGCAACTACGTGGAACTCATCCAGAAGGAGAAGAGCAACATAGAGACCTACAAGCACCAAGCCGAGGTGGCGGAGCGTGACGGCGACTATGGCCGTGTAGCTGAACTGCGTTACGGTAAGATCCGTGAGGCCGAGGCCGCTATCGAGAAGGCCAAGGCCGACTTGAACGCGGCACAAGGCGACCATCCGCTGGTGGACGAGGAAGTCGGTGCCGACGACGTGGCCGAGATCGTGTCGCGTTGGACGGGCATCCCGGTCAACAAGATGATGCAGAGCGAGCGTGAGAAGCTGCTGCACCTCGAAGACGAACTTCACAAGCGTGTGGTGGGTCAAGATGAGGCCATCACCGCCGTGAGCGACGCTATCCGTCGTAGCCGTGCAGGCTTGCAGGATGCCAAACGTCCTATCGGTTCCTTCATCTTCATGGGTACCACAGGCGTGGGCAAGACCGAACTGGCCAAGGCCTTGGCCGAGTTCCTGTTCGACGACGAGAACGCCATGGTGCGTATCGACATGTCGGAATACCAGGAGCGTCACACGGTATCGCGACTCATCGGAGCGCCTCCAGGCTATGTGGGCTATGAAGAGAGCGGCCAGCTGACTGAGGCCGTGCGTCGTAAGCCGTATTCCGTCATCCTGTTGGATGAAATCGAGAAGGCACACCCCGACGTGTTCAACATCCTGTTGCAGGTGCTTGACGACGGCCGTCTGACCGACAACAAGGGCCGTACCGTCGACTTCAAGAACACCATCGTCATCATGACCTCCAACATCGGTGCCAATGTCATCCAGGACAACTTCGCCTTGCTGAATGGCAGCAATGACGAAGAGGTCTTCGAGAAGACCCGTAACGAGGTGATGGAGCAGCTGAAGCAGTTCATGCGGCCTGAGTTCCTGAACCGTGTCGATGACATCATCATGTTTAAGCCTTTGGACGAGAGCCAGATTGCCGACATCGTGAGGATGCAGTTCCGCAGTGTGCAGAAGATGCTGGCCGCCAACGACATCCGCATCGACATCACCGATGCCGCTGTCGACTTCATCGCCAAGCAGAGCTACAACCCGCAGTACGGTGCGCGTCCTGTGAAGCGTATGATGCAGCGCGAGTTGCTCAACTCGCTATCGAAGATGATTTTGGCCGAGTCGGTCGACAAGACGAAGACCATCATCGTCGACGTGCAAGGCGATGGACTGATTTTCAGGAATTAAGACATGCTGTTTTTCTGTCAAGAATTAGAGAATCGGTGAATTGAGGGTGAAAAACGCTAGCGTTTTTCACCCTCTAATTCCTATGGACTTTAGAAAGACTCTTAATAGAAATTCTGAAATTCTCAAATTCTTGATGATAAAAAACAAGAGGGAACCTCTAAAAGCCAAGTTAAAGGAAGCTCCTACGGAGCATGACTTGTTGGATTGTTGCGTTTTGTTATTAAATGAAAGCTCCTACGGAGCAATGTTTGAAATTCCCAAAAGTTAAATGAAAAGCCAAGAGGCGCGAAGGCGTTTCTTGGCTTTTTTTTCCTATATGGCGTGAGCATTGGATATTATTGCTATCTTTGCAAGGCAATACAGGATTTTGACATGGACAAAAAACACGACATTTTCGTAAGCTATAGCAGGCACGACACCAATGTGGTCAATGAGTTTGTGGAACGGTTGGAACGTGAGGGCTTTAGCGTATGGATCGACCGCGACGGCATCGAAAGCGGCGATGCGTTCAAGAAGATAATACTGCAAGCCATCAAGAGCAGTGCTGTCGTTTTGTTCTTCTCTTCCCAGCATTCCAACCAGTCGAGTTGGACGGCCAAGGAGATTGGCGTGGCGGTGAAATACCAGAAGACGGTCATCCCCATCCTGCTGGACGGCTCCAATTTCAACGAGGAAGTGGAGTTTGACCTGATCAACCTTGATTTCATTGATTATCAGGATACATCGTTGAGAGAGATGATGATGGACAGGTTGGTGAAATCGTTGAAGGCGAAGATCCCGAATCCGATGGGACAAAAGAAAGCCGAGGAGGTCCGCCTGAAGGCCGAGGCCGCCGAACGCGAACGTATGGAAGAGGAGCGGAGGAGAAAAGAGGAGGCCGAACGGAAAGCCCGCGAAGAAGCAGAAAGAAAGGCTCGTGTGGAAGCAGAGCGCCAAGCCAGCGAAGCTGCAGAGCGAGAACGACAAGCCTTGCAAAACACCCCCATCTCCCCAGTCCCTCATAGTGACACACCCACCCCGAAAAACAAGAGAACCCTCTGGATAGCCCTTGGCATCGGCATGGCCGTAGTAGTGGCGCTTGTCGTCATCTTGGCCAAGCCAAAACCCACGCCATCCTATTACGAAGAGTCGCCTCAAGAAGCAGTTACGGTTACTGATGACCTCACCATCATCGCCAACGGCGTCTCTTTCGTGATGAAGTCCGTTGAAGGCGGCACCTTCCAGATGGGCGGCAACGACAGCGAAGCCGATGGTGACGAGCAACCCGTCCACAGCGTTGCCCTAAGTGGCTATTACATGGGCGAAACGGAGGTGACCCAAACCTTGTGGAAGGCGGTGATGGGCAGCAACCCAAGCATTTTCAAAGGCGACAACCTTCCCGTGGAACAAGTGAGCTGGAACGATTGCCAGGACTTTATCCGCAAGCTGAACCAGCTGACGGGCATGAACTTCCGCTTGCCCACCGAGGCAGAATGGGAGTTTGCGGCGCGAGGCGGTAACCAAAGCAACGGATACACATACGCGGGAAGCAACAACATAGGCAGCGTGGCATGGTACGACGACAACAGCGGCAGCAAGTCCCATGCGGTGAAGGGCAAATCTCCCAATGAGTTGGGCCTTTACGACATGAGCGGTAATGTTTGGGAATGGTGTAGCGACTGGTATGGTGATTACGGCAGCGGCTCGCAGACCAATCCGAAAGGCCCGTCGAGCGGCTCCAGCCGCGTGCTGCGCGGTGGTGGCTGGTTCGACATCGCGGGGGAGTGCCGAGTGTCGCGCCGGGTCAGCAACGACCCAGGCGCCAGGCTCAACCTCGACGGGTTCCGTTTGTGTCTTCCCCAGTAAAACTCATTTAATATCAACTTTAAGCAGAGGAGCCTTCGGTGGAGCCAGACAAGGCTCTTTCAGATGGGCCGCAAAGCGCAACCGAGTGGCACCAACGCCAACATCCGTTCTTCCGCATTTGCAATGCGAAAAAACAACGATATGCGGCTTTCGTACTGTGGCAGCCTCCAAACGCTGTAAATTTGGAAGGATTTTCGGAAAAAATGTGCATTGAGGCTCTGTTTTTCGGAAAAAGTGTATTTTTGCGCAGTAAAAATCACGGAAAAAGTGTGTTTTTTAGGTGCTAAATTGACGGAAAAAGTGTTAAATATATGCTATTCAGGAAGATAGAAAAAGAAATCAGAGACTATTGCCAGAACAAACCAAACAAGGTTTTGGTCATAGATGATTTCTTATAGCCAATGGTCTGGGTCAAGATGTAATCGACCACATCAGAAAGCAATTTGAACAGGAACTTCCGCTTGATGAAGGCTTTCATGCCAAGATTCTTGACTTATTCAAGAAATACCTGTTGATTGGCGGCCTTCCCGATGCAGTAAACACTTTTTTGGCGACGACCGATATTGTGGAAGTGAGGCGTGTACAGTTGGAGGTGCATGATTACTATGGCGCGGACGCTTCTCAATATGACATTGCGAACAAGTTGAAGATCAAGAATGTGTATGATTCCGTGCCGTCTAATCTTGAGAATAAGCGTAAACGGGTGTTTGCCAACCGCATTGAGAATAAGCCTGGCAAGCGTTTCGATGACTATTTGGAGGAGTTCGATTATTTGGTCAATGCGGGTATCGCTTTGCAGGTGAAGGCCGTTTCGCAGCCCAAGTTTCCTCTGCTGGAATCGATGCAGAAGAACCTTTTGAAGCTGTATCTCAATGATGTTGGCATTTTGACAGGGCTTTTGTATGGTCGAAATGTGGCCGCCGTGCTCGATGACATTAGAAGCATCAATTTGGGTTCTGTGTATGAGTCGGTGGTGGCCCAAGAGCTTCACGCCCACGGACATCGGTTGTTCTATTACGACAACAAGAAGCATGGCGAGGTGGATTTCCTTGTGGAAAGCGACATGATGTTGTCGGTGGTGCCGATTGAGGTGAAGTCAGGCAAGAATTACACCGTCCATAGTGCGCTCTCGACCTTCGTCACGACATCAGAGTACAATGTCAAAAAGGCATACGTGTTTTCCAATGACCGAAATGTCTTTACCGAAGATGGAATTACCTATTTGCCCATTTATTATGTGATGTTCTTCTGATTTCCATAATTGGCAATTTTGCAAATCTATTCTCCTTCCATCTCCGCCGCATTAATCTCATCCAAGAGCAGCATGGCCTTGTCATAGTCCTTTTCGAAGACATACACCGAGGCGTCGCCTTTGAGGGTGCCTGCCGCCCATCCGGCCACGAGTCCCTCTTGCCGGAAGTTGCGGATGAGATACTGGATGTCGTTATCGGCAAGCACGCTGCCGATGTACTCGGCATTGACCACCGATCCGGAATAGACTTTCTTGATTTCGTTGTCCATGGCGTTAGTTTTTTGGTGATGCTGCAAAGATAGGCAAAATAAATTAGAAATAACCAGAAGCAAATGGCGTTTGCATTTTCGATGCATTGAGATTCCCTTCGGGAATGGCACAAAATCTATCATTTACTCGCGGCGGCAGGAAGTACTTACGATACGCAAGCGCCATAAGCCGCCGCTTTTTAACACAACAACAATACTCCATTCCCGAAGGGAATCTATTTGCTCTCTTTTCCGCCAACATTCAACATCACGATGGCAAACAGCATCACAAAGGCGGCGGCCCACTGCACGGGCGAGTATTTTGTGCCGTTGACGAAATAGTCCAACACCACGGCGGTGATGGGATACATCAGTTCAAGGAAGGTGGACAGCGAGGCTTTCACATGGCGCAAACCGTAATAATACAGGAAGATGGCGCCCGAACCCGTGGTCAGGCCGATGAGGACGATGAAGAGCCAGTTGCGCGGTTTTACTAGCGAGAAATCGCCGATGTGGCCGGCAAACAGCACGATGACCAGCATGATCAGCGTGGTGAAACCATAGCGGAAGAAAGTGGAAGTGACGAAGGAATAGTTGCCCAAGATTTTCTTGGAGAACACCGTGGAACTGCCGAAGGAGAAGGCCGCCAACAGCGACAGCAAGGCGGCATACACCGTGGTGATGCCTTCGGTGCTGAAGTCGGGGAGCGCCCAACCGAAGGTGAGGAAATAGCCGCCGACGAGGGCCACACATGCCCAAAGGGCAAAGTGCTTCTTGATCCTCTCTTTCAGGATGATACGCGCCAAGATGACGGCAAACACAGGTTGCAGCTTTTGCAGCAAGACCACGACGGACAGGCTGTTGAAATGCAGCAAAAACAGCGACTTGACGATGGCCAAGGTGCCTAGGGCACCGCCAAAAAGCGCAATGAGGATAAAATAGACTAGGTCGGAGCGCGTCATGGTCTTCAGGTGGCGGTATTCCCTGAAGAAGAACACGTTCATCAGCAGGAAGGGGCAGAGGTGGATGACGAAGACCACGAAGGCCGTGTTGAGGTTGTAAAGCTGGGGCGTGAGCAGGATGCCATCAACACCCCATAGCATGGCGGATAGCGCTATGGCCAATGCCCCGATGAGTCTTGTATTTTGCCGTTTTTCTTTCATTTCATTAGTTTGCCGTTAGCGGAGGCCTCCTTTTCCCAGCGCACGCACATGATGATGGAATTGACCAGATAGACTATGTACATCAAGGCGAGGGCTAAGGTGACTTCGCGTGAGGAGAGGAAAAGGTAGATGCTGGCGATGTTGATGACAATCCAAAGCCACCATTGCTCAGCATACATTCTCACCATCAGTATCATGGCCAGGACTTGGGCTGAAGTGATGAAGGCATCGATGAAGGGATGCGCTTCGTTCACTTGTCTCATGATGAACCCCAACACGACAGTGGCCACAGCGAGTATGCCAACATACAACCATCTTTGTCCTTTCTTCATGTGTATTTTCTTGACTTCGTGTGTGGAAGCGTCCATGTTTTTCGACCATACACGGAAACCCACAAACTGCATGACGAGGTTGTAGACGCTCACCAGCATAATGCCGAAGTTCTTGACCGTGAGGTTGATGTAAATCATCAAGATGGCACTAATGACGCCAAAGAAATAGTTGGAGAGCTTGCCCTTGCCGCCTAGCACTACATTGATGACCCCGATAATGGCCGCTATGATAGAGCAGACCACGCATGCTTTGGCCACTCCCGTAGAAAAGGTAGGGTGAGAAAGCCTAAAGGCCTCAGTGTCCGAAGTCAATAATGCAACGATAGTGATGATGACACTCGCTAGCACCAGCCAGATAACATCGAAGGGTCTCCAACCTTTGAATTCTTCTTTGACTAATTCGCTGAGTTTCTGCATGATGATAGGATGACAATGAGATTTTTCGGGGCAAAGTTAAGAATATTTGCAGTCATAAGTTTGAATCTTTACAATTCTTATTATTTTTGCGGCAGGTTCAGAACTAGTCTATTATTGGCTGTTGAGGCATAAACGTTGATAAAAGTAATTCATAAAATACACAACCTTAAATACTAAGCAAAATGAACGACATGACTAACAAATCAGACAAGATTGCTGAGCAATCAACGAGACAAAACGCAACCAATCGCAAGAGCAAAGCCGGCCTGTTATTGGGCTTGGGTTTAGGCTTGGCCGTAGCAGTCACTGGGTTTTCAAGTTGCGGGAACTCCGGGAACTCTGGAAACTCAGGGAAATCCGATGCGGAAACCGAAGCCTATAATGCCTGTTTTTCGATTGCCGACTACCGGGCTTATATTAACACCTATGGGAGCAAGGGTAAATATTATAAAGATGCCAAAAATGTGGTCGACAGATATGTGGCTGACAGCGCTGCGAAAGCGAAAACCAGAGAGCATTCGTTGCAAAAGGAAGAGGCAGAAGACGCGTGCTTCGAGAAATGCACTACCATTGCGGGGTGCGACACTTACCTGAAGGAATATCCGCAAGGTAGATATGTGGAGCAAGTGAAGTCAAAGAAAAAGGAATTGGAAGATGCCGCTGAAAAAGCAAAGAAGCAAGAGGAGGAGATGTATAGTAAATGCACGACCATCGCTGCTTGCGACAGCTACCTGAAAGCCTATCCTCAAGGCAAATACGTTTCGGAAGTGAACAAGAAGAAAGCGGAATTGCAGAAGAAAGAGCAAGAAGGCTCTGGAAAGAAGTTAACTATTAAACCAGGAAAGAAAGAAGGCGACAAGAAAGTCGGACTAAAGAAATAAGAAGACTTTACGAAGAGCATTGGACACGAGACTACGAGACACGAGACGGGTCCCTGAGTTTGTCGAAGGGTTGTCCCGTGTCCCGAGGTCCCGTGTCCCGCGTCAAAAAACAGTAGTTTGATTCTGAACAGTTATTCATCATGAAAAAAGCATTATTATTTGGTCTGCTTCTCTCTTTGTTCTGCGGATGCCATCATCCCGAGACAAACAACAACAGTCAACAGACGTCTAATAAGGTCGACCCAACAGCAGCGGTTGTCGAGTCTTTCATTCTCGGAGACGAGAACATTACCACGGTAAACTATCTCAAAGACTTGCCTGCCGATTATAACGAAGATGGCATGTTTAACTTCATCCTTAACTATGGAGGTTACGACATGATGGTCCGTGCCTTGAAGATGCCTGATGGCGACTGGTTTGTCCCTTATCACTGGTGTGAAGAGCAAGACTCTGAACCAGAGGAGACAGAAGGCCAGGTCGAATACAAGGACCCTTTCGAGGGCAAGCCATACCCCGTTGTCCACAATCCCCATTTCTCGTTTGTGACCCGCAACTATGGCGGCGAGACCATCAACTTCTATAAGGAGTCCGACGGCCAGGAAGTGGCCTGTACTACAGAATATCGGGAAATTAGCTTGGATGTGATAGATGTCGACACCAAGACCCGCCGTATTTTGGTGCAGTCTAACCCTAAAGACTGGTGCTGGGGCGAGGTTGAGGAAGACTGGCAAGAAGGTTATCGTCATCCTTTCGTCGAGCTTCGCGGTTGGATCGATGAGGAGTGGGTGTGCGCCAACACGGTGACTACCTGCCCTTGATGGTTTTCGCCATCATCTTCACTGCCCTGAACCCTTCGGGGATGGGAAACATTGCGAAGGTGTGGAACATGCCTTCAAACTCAACGAACAGGCCGGTTTTTCCGGCCTTTTTGTATGTCTCTTGGAGAAGAAGGTCGTCAGGTTGGAGGATTTCGTCGGAACCATAATAGACACTGAGGTTGTCGACACCGCTGAAGTCGCCGAACACTGGACTGACCCAAGGATGCTGTGCGGGCAACAGGCCTTGCCAAATGGCGTTGAGCATGATGACGCGGTCGAGTTGGAGCATGTTGTCCTTGTCCTGTAAAGCGCGCATTTCTTTTTCACGAGTGTGGCTTAAATCGACGCAGGGTGAAAGTAGGGTGGTGGTAGTGGGTTTTTGCCATCCGTTTTTATGGGCTTCCTGGACCATGACGAGGCAAAGGCAGGCACCTGCAGAATCGCCCACGAGGTGAATCTCATTGTATTGGTTGGATTCGGAGATGCTTTTGTAGTATTCCAGCAATGTCTTGACGGAATGCTCGCAGTCGTATTCTGGCGACTTGGGATAGACAGGCATCAGCGCATCGCAATGTGTGCGAATGTAGAGGTCGTGAAGGAAACGCCAATGGAAAAACACAGGCGGGTAGATGAAGGCTCCGCCATGGAGATAGAGGATGAGTTTGCGAGGTCCCTGAGCCGACCCTCTAGGCTTTTCTTCGTGCTTAAACACCTGCATCTCAAAGCCCGTTGAGGCGCAATATTTCTCGTCTTCAACGAAGAAGCCCCTAAAATACCTCGGTATGCGCACGGGGCGGAGATTCTCGCGGCGACAGTGCTCCAACTCCTCCATCACCTCGTCGGGGGTGGCGTCGCGCAGTGATTTGAACATCAATTTCAGGTATTTTTCCGTGAAAACGACTCCTGCATCCATTAATTCTGTTGTTTTTTGATTTGACGGCTGCCACGGTGTGACAGCCCTACTAAACTATCCAACTGACTCTAGACTAATGATTTTGTTGTTTTTTGATTTGACGGCTGCCACGGTGTGACAGCCCTACAACTCTAAACTATCCAACTGACTCTAAACTCTAAACTAATGCTTTTGGTATATCCTCAAATCGAACATTGCCGCTGCTGAAATGACATGGTCGAAGATGTCGCTTTGGATTTCTTCGTAGTTGACCCATTGCTTGTCGCTGCTGAAGGCGTAGATTTGCAACGGCACGCCAAACTCGGTGGGTTGCATCTGTCGCACCATCATGGTGAGGTTGTGGTTGAGTTTCGGGTTGTTGTTGATGTATGCCTTGATATAGGCACGGAAGATGCCGAGGTTGGTCTGTTGGCGTCCGTTCATCACTTCGCTGGTGTCGATGCGGTTGGACTTGTTGTATTCCACAATCTCTTCCTCGCGTTGCTCGATATAGTCGCGCACCAATGAGTAATGCTTGTATTTCTCGATCATCTCGGGAGTGCAGTATCGCACGGTGTTCACGTCGATGTTAATGGTGCGTGCGATGCGGCGTCCGCCCGACTCGTCCATGCCACGCCAGTTGGTGAAAGGGTTGGATACCAGACTGTAGGTTGGGATGGTGGTGATGGTGTTGTCGAAGTTCTGGACTTTTACCGTGGTGAGGTTGATTTCGGTGACGTTGCCGTCGGCGGGACCAACCACGATCCAGTCGCCAATGCGTAGCATATCGTTGACGGAAAGCTGTATGCTGCCCACAAAGCCTTTGATGGTGTCTTGGAAAACGAGGATAATGACTGCTGACATCGTGCCCAAACTGATGAGGATGGTGTTGAGTTTGGTGTTTAATAGGTATGCGACGATGACTAGGCCCACTACGACATAGAGCACTATTTTAGAGACCTGCATTAACCCCGTAATCGGTTTAATCTTCGACATCTCATGTGTGTTGTAAATGTCTTCCAAGGTGGTCAAGATGGCGCTGAGAATTGTGGTGAAGATGACAATCTCAAAAATCCTGATGGCCTTCATCAAAATGGCGGCAGTTTCGGGGAAGTCGGGAAGGACTTGGGAAAGCAATGCTCCTACAATAAGTGGCGGAATGAGCAGGCAATTGCGAGCAATAACCTTGTTTTTGACGAACAGGTCGTCGAATTTGTTCGTCGAGCGTTGTATGACCTGGTAAACGGTCTTCTTTAGGATGAACTTGACCAAGAAAAAGATGAGGATGCTGGCCAGCAGTACTGACAGCAGGGCTGTCGTTTCGGCTACCGCCAAGGCGAGTTCTTCATCGAGACCTAATCTGAGGGTCAACTTTTTTAGTATTTCGAGGTATTGTGATATCATTGTTGGCAGATGATGTTGAGACTCAATGGGTTTACTTTTATGTGGAGGTCTTTCTCCATCATGATGGATTCGCCGTCAAGGTTGATGACGTCTGCATTGGGGCGTATAATGGTGGCTTCAGGGGTCTGTATGATTTTGACTTTAGGAGCCTTGTCCATCATGCCGTCAAGCATGAATCCTCCCATAATGGGCAATTCTAGAGGGTTTGGTTTTTGCACAATGCAGAGGTCGACCAGGCCGTCCCACAGCGAGGCTTTTGGGGAAATGGGTACGTCATAGCCCATTTGGTTGGAGTTGGCAAACGAGATGAAGAAGGCTTTGGTCTCGAGCGTCTCGTCGGGCATGACGATCGAATACTGCTGTTCCTTCATGGTGATGAAGTTGCGCAGGATGTATTTGAAATAAGTCTCGAAACCGCGCCGGGGGTCTTTGCTGTAGTCCTCGGCCACCTTGGCATCGTAGCCTGTGCCAGAGATGCTGATGAAGGGGAGTCCATTCACCTCAACGGTGTCTATTTTTCTTTTGTGGTTGCCGTTGATGATCTGAATGGCTTTAACAGGGTCAAGAGGGATGTTAAGGCAGCGCGACAGGCCGTTGCCCGAACCACAGGGGATGACCGCCAAGGCGATGTCGGTGCCGATGAGTCGTGTGCCCACTTCATTAATGGAACCATCGCCACCAGCCACAGCCAAAATGTCGTAATGCGCATCGATGGCTTCTTGCGCCAGCACTTTAGCATGGCCTGCGTATTCCGAAACGGTAATCTCATAATCGAATTTCGTCAGGTCGAGATGGGTCTCAATCTGAGAGGGAAGATGGTCCTTGTGTTTCTTGCCCGAGATGGGATTAATGATAAATCGTATCTTTTGCTTGCTCATGGATGCTATTGAAAATGGGTTTCAATTCGTTGGAATTCAGTCGATTGTTGTATTCTCTCAAGAAGTCGTACATCTTTTCAAAGATGTCGGGGCATTGCAACCGGTCGATGAGGTTGTCGCTCATGAGTGGATCGTCGATGGGTTTGTAGATGCCGAAAGAGTTCTGCCCGTCTGACTGTACCAAGTAGGAATCGTAGTAATATTGATAGGTTAGGTTGAAATAACTGATGAAAGAAGGTTCGCTGAGACTGTCGAAGAGGTTGCGCCCAAACGAGAGCAGTGTGTCGTTGACGTTCAAGGCAGAGAGAATGGACGGTCCGAGGTCGATTTGTTGCGCAACCTCGTCGGTTTTCTTCGCTTCGATGCGATTGGGCCAATAAAAGGCGATGGGTATGGCATACATGCCCCATACGTTGTTGTATTCGGATTGGAAATGCAGGTTGTTGGAGCAGTCGGCGGTGATGACAAAGAGCGTGTTGCCATACCAAGGTTGTTGTTGCGCTTTTCCAAAGAAGTCGCGAAGGGCGCAGTCAGAGTAGTATACGGTCTTCTCGAAGCCGGTCCAAAAATAGCTCTCTTCGGGGAACTTAAAGTGGCGCGGTGTCTTGTAGGGATAGCGTGAAGAAAGGGTGTAGACAACAGAGGCGAAAGGCTCGTGAACGCGACTGAGCGTCGTTGCGGCGTATTGTAGGAAAGGACCGTCAAAGATGCCCCATGATCCATCGTAGTCACTGTCGTCGCCATACTCGACGCGACCAAAATAACGCTTGAACCCAGCACGTTGAGCGAACTTGTCATACCCCATCACTCCGTTTTTGCCGCCATGCATAAATATGGTGTTGTAGTCTCTGGCTTGCAGGTGCTGGCAAAAAGCATCAAAGTCTTGGTTGGCGTAGGCTGAGTTGACGAAGTCATCGTCCATCAGTGCGGGAAGGCTGGCCAGGATGGAGGGTAGTACTTCAAGGCTTTTGCGGCTGTTCGCCATTCCGTTGAAGGTCAGGCTCTGTGAAAGCAGGGAATCAAGGAAAGGCGTTACTAAATGCTGTCGGTTGGGGTTGTAATAGCCAGTCATTTCCTGCCCGATGCTTTCCATGATGATGACGACAACGTTGGCAGGCAGCGTGTCAGTTGCCATTGTGTCGATAAGGAAGCGGTTGGGCGTCAGGTCGGTATGGATCGCCGTAAAATGAGATTCGCCAGAAGGCGTTTTGATGGGTTTTGGCGTATCGTCGCCGCTGAGCAGGCAGAATGGCGTGTTGAGCAAGATAGGGGCGTTTTGCGCATCGGTGTAGCGCAAAGCGGTTTGCATTGTGATGCGTTCCTTTTGAATGCCGCCGCGCCATGCGATGAATGCCAAAGCAAGTGCGACAAACAGCCTGATTGTCTGTTTTGCAGGCCATCGCGACATTTCGGTTTCTTCCTTGAGTTTTGTGTGTCGCGCCACTACGCAAATTATCAGCACAAAGAGAATGAAAATGACCAACAAGTACCAATAGTCGAACAACACCTGGCGGAAGAGACCGAAGGATAGTTCGCCAGAACGCCCCAATGTTTTGAGATAGTTTATGGTGATGTGCTTTCCCAAGAAGTTGAAACACACAATGTCGATGAAATTCAAAAAGATGGCGAGTGAACTGAACGTGACGTAGCTGAAGTCGACAATTCGCTGCCCGCTGCGCTCAAAGATGAATCTGGAGGGAAAACAGTAGTAAAGGATGACGGGCAAGCCGAACACGGCCGCCATGGAGAGGTCGAACCTCATGCCGTAGAGGAAGAGTTGCAACGCTTGCCCTTCCCTCAGTTGGTGGAAATATTGCGAGTTGAAGAGGTACAGCATCCATCGGCTGATGCTGAGTGCCAGCAAGATGGCCAAGAGCCTATAGAGCAGCAGCATGTATGGCTTGCCTAGCCACTCGATAAATTTCTCTTTGTTGGTCTTTTTTCGCATCGCTTTATTCCTTATTTCGTTGCAAAAATAGGAAAAAAGGCGTATCTTTGCGCAATTATTCATTTAACTAGTTTACAATAATGACAAAATTGCGCTCTTTGTTGGTTTTGCTGGCATTTTCGGTCACTGTCGCAGTGACTGCGCAAACCTATCCCAAATACGGCAAACCCGTTGACATCCCGATTCAGCTTTCAGCAACTTTTGGCGAGCTTCGCCCTAACCATCTTCATGCTGGCCTTGACATTAAGACACAGGGCGTGGAAGGCAAGAAGGTATATGCTGTGGCCGACGGCTATATCAGTCGCATCGGCGTGTCGCCATACGGGTACGGCAATGTGCTCTATGTCACGCATAACGATGGCTATACTTCGGTCTATGGCCACTTGCAGCGTTTCAAGAGCGATGTGGCCGCCTATGTGAAGCAGCACCAATACAAGAACAAGAAGTTCACTTCGCAGATTTATCCCGACAAAGACAAGTTCCCCGTAAAAAAAGGCGATTTGATTGCCTACTCGGGCAACTCTGGCGGTTCTGGCGGTCCCCATCTTCATTTTGAGATTCGCGATGCCAACGAGCGACCCGTCAATCCGATGTTTTTCGGCTATAAGATTGAAGACAACAAGAAACCGCTGATATTAGGCGTGTCTGCCTATCCTTTGGACGACGAGTCGACATTGGAAGGCGGCATCGTCCCTATGTATTTTTCAGTGGATGATGGTAATAAAGGAGCGTATGCCCTAAAGGACAGGCCGTATGTCTATGGCAATGGCAAGATTTCGTTTGGCGTTTGCGCCTATGACCTTGTGGGTGCTTCGACGAATAAGGACGGCCCGTATCTCTATGAGCTTTATCTCGACGACGAACTCGCATTCCAAGTAGAGGCCGATCGCTTTTCTTACAGCGAACCGCGTTATGTGAACAGCCTGCTCGACTATCGCCACTATAAGGAGAAAAAATCGAGTTATGTGCGTACGGAGACCGACCCCAACAACAAACTGCGCATGATCAAGAAGAGAAACGGCATGGTTACGGTGGCGGAGGGCGATACGGTGAATGTCTGCTTTAAAATCACTGATTATGTGGGCAATAGTGCTACTGCCTCATTCAAGTTGGTGGGTGTCGCTCCTGTTGAGGTGGAACGCCCCATGCGCCGCCGTAGCGAGTATTTCGTGAAGGCCGACGGTTCGCTCAACAGCAATATCACTATCGAGGATTTCAGCGTCTCTTTGGAGGAAGGCACGCTCTTCCGAGACGAGTGGATACAGACGGGTCAACGCGACGAAAAGGACTGCTGCTCGCGCGTCTACCGCTTTGGCGATGAGGGCATGACCACCTTTGGTAAGTTTACGGTGCGCCTCCGTCCTTTCGACAAATGGGCAGGCGACAAACGTCTGTATATCGCCTCCATCGACAACAAAGGCAAAGTCAGTTCGTTGGGCGGCACGTTGAAGAGCGGTTGGATTGAAACCAAGACGCACACTATGGGCGAATATACCCTTAAAATAGACTCGATTGCTCCCACAGTAAAAGCCACCAATTTCAAAGATGGCCAAAATGTGAGTGCGCTCAAATCGTTGCGCTTCAAGATCTCCGACGACATGACGGGAATCGAGACCTATGACATCTATTTGGACGATGTGTGGGTGCTAGGCCAGTACGATGCAAAAAACGCCTTGCTCTATTACGAGTTCGACGAAAAGATAAAGAAAGGCACCAACAACGTCAAGGTCGTGGTGACCGACGGGGTGGGGAACAAGAAGATATTCAGGGCGAAGGTGGTGTATTAATCACCGACATACTGATACGCCCCCATGTCCGGAGCGCCAACCCTTGAAACACCATCCAAATCACTAGGCACTTCGTTGCCAAACAGCGGGTTGCCTGTGCCAATGGCGGGTGAGGCGATGCTGTCGAGGTGACAGTCGGGTTTCAACGGATTGGCAAAGCAAGGTTCAAGATTGAAGAGGCAATGGCTGAAACCCGCCGAGTTACTGTTGTATTTCTCCGATTTGATGAGGCAGTGGTCGAAGGTGTAGAGCGAATCCGCTTCGGGACCGAAGGTGGTCTTGAATTCATCTTTTTGCTTGCCATAGATGATGCAGTTGTCCATTTCCATGCGGAATGGGTAATAGAAAGGTTGGCTGTTGCCATCAAGGGCGTAGTTTGCCACCGAAACGGCATTTTCGTTTTTGTTGTGCTCGTTGGCGTTCCAGTAGTTGGCGATGGTGCCGTGAACGAAACGATAGTCGCCTCCGAAAGCCCAGAAGTTGGCGAAGCCGCAGTTGGCGATGACATAGTTCTTGGCCTCAACGGCGTAGAGGATTGAAAACAGGCCGTAGCTGCTTTGGTTTTCAACGATGGTGTTGTCGATGCGCAAAGCGCATTCCGTTGCTTTCAGCACCGACTGGCAGTTGATGCCGATGGTGCCGTTGCGAATGATGGCGTGGCTGATGCGATGGTCGGCACCAGCGCGACCGTCCATCATCAAGATTTGTTCCCATTGTCCAGGGGTGTCGTTGTAGTATGCCTCCAAGCGGTCGCCTTGCACGACGACAGGTTCATCGGCAGTTCCGTCGATGATGAGTTGTCCGTCGCTCCACGAGAGGATGCCGCCTCCTTGATGGCAATAAATCTGCGTGCCTTTTTCAATTTTCAATGTGCCGTAACTGTTGATGAGCGCATAGCCGTAGATGACGTATGGCCGTTCCGAAGTCCAAACCGTGGTCTCAAGGCTGTCGGCGACAATGTGATAGTGATAGGGTTCCCCGCCAATGTTCACCACCTTATCCGCTACAATGTAATTGGCATTCTGTCCCCAGGCCAACAACTTGATGGTCTGCGTGTTGCCATTGGTGATAAACTCCAATTCGTCTTCCACCACGAAAGGCGAGTTCAGGTCGTTGGGGTTGATGGTGACGCGCAAGAAGGAGAAGAGGCTGTCTCTGGCAGGAATGACCTTGTCGTAAAACTCCACGCCGTTTTCACCGTCGAGGTTGAAGCGATACGGGGAACTCTCGCCTCCTGCCAAACGTATTGAACTGATGTTCAAGTCGCTGTCGCTTTGGTTGAAGATCCTCAACTGGTGGGTGGCCGAACCCAACGAGGTGAATACCGTGTCGAACAAGACGGTGTCGGCCGAGAAACCCAGTTTCAGGTTCGGGTCGTTGCTGATGGCATGGTCTTTCTTGCATGCGGGGAACGAAAATGCCAATAGGGTGAGTATGAATAGGATAAGGTATCGCTTCATGACAATGAAATAAAAAGCAAAGATAAACTATTATCTGTTACGGCAGGAATTGTTTTTTATTGTATTTTTGCGGAAAATATCACGAAATATGAAACGGTTTGCACTTATCGCATCGCTTTTCTTGATGCTTTTCGGCTTTGCAAGCAAGGCTTCGGCACAGTTGCTTCCCGACGTGCCTGACATGAAAGGGAAGTGGGTTTATGGTGGTAACATCGGTGGCGGCATGTATGGCAGCCATCTCAGCCTCTCGCTCGCCCCACAGGTGGGTTACCGCATCTTCAGCCCTTGGGAGGTGGGCTTGCGCGGCGTCTATGACTTTTCATGCTATTTCGACCGTTACAACGGTAATACCTATGCACATTATTTTGGCGTGGCGCCCTACACTAATTTCCAAGTCTACAAAGGATTGTTCCTCCATGTTGAGGACGAGGTGATGTATGGATTCTCGCGTTGGAACCATCAAACGGCGAGGAGCCAGTGGTTCAATACGGTCTTTGTTGGCGGCGGTTATAGGCAGTACACCTACACAGGGGGATATGTCTATTACATGGTGCTCTACAACTTGAGTTGGGGCGTGCTGCAAAGCCAAAACTCGTGGGACACGCCTTATTCGTCGCCCATCGAGATCCGTGTCGGTTTCTGCTTCTAATAGCGTTCCATGCGTTCCAGCTCGCGTTTCGAGTCCTTGGTCTTCAGGCTCTCGCGCTTGTCGTAATAGTGCTTGCCTCGGGCCAAAGCGATGTCGAGTTTTGCCAAACCCTTGTCATTAATGAATAAGGTGACGGGGACGATGGTGAAGCCTTTTTCCTGCACTTTGTTTTTTAGTTTGCGCAGTTCTCGGGCAGTGAGCAGCAACTTTCGGTCGCGCTTCGGATCGTGGTTGTTGTAGGTGCCTTGGGCATATTCGGCAATGTGCATGCCGATGACAAACAATTCATTGCCCTTGAAACTGCAATACGAGTCTGCCAGGCTTGCCTTGCCGCCTCTAATCGACTTGATTTCAGTACCTGTCAGCACGATGCCCGCCGTCAGCGTTTCGACGAGGAAATACTCGAACGTGGCGCGTTTGTTCCTTATTTTGATGTTGCTTGAGCCTCTCTTGTCCATAATGGCTGCAAAAGTAAGCAAAAAAAGGTGCATAAAATCCGAAAAACTGACAAAAAAACGATGTGCTTTCAAAAAATGCCTATATTTGCAGTTCCGTTTTTGGCGGATTGACCTTATTATGTACAACTAAAATCGGGCTTGCGGGCCCTGATTATCCTAAAACTCATTGAAATGGAAAACAACGAACAACTGAATCAAGATCCCGTCGTGGAGACTACGGTCAGCGAGGGTCTTGAGAACGAGACAAACACGTCAAAGGTTTCCAAAACCATTGATGGTAACGAAAAAAAGAAGATTGTCAAACTGATCCAACCCAGTATCCTGCCCGGCAAGGTGAGGGTAGAGGTGAGTACTTTGGTGGGTGAAACCAAGGAAGAACCTGCCCCCGTCCAAGAGGAGGAACTTTTGCCTGCTGTTGACGAGAATGCCGAAATGGAGGAAGATGAACTGGTGGAGGAGAACAGCGATCTTGAAGGCTTGAGCAAACTTCAGTTGGTGGAAATGCTCGAAGAACTCGTGCAGAATCCCGATGTGCAAGCCATTAAGGACAAAGTGGCCGCCGTTCGCATCCGTTTCAATAAGTTGAACAAGGAAGACATGGACCGTGAACTCGAACAGTTCCTCCAAGGCGGAGGCGAGGCCGATAGTTTCCAGCATGTGGAAGACCCTGTCGAGCAGCGCTTCAATGCCGCCTTCGGCATTTTCAAGGCCAACCGTGCCAAACAAAACGAGGACATTGAGAAGCAGAAGCAAGAGAATCTGGCCCAAAAACAAGCCATTCTCGAGGAACTGAAGGCCATTATCGCCTCCGACGAGTCGCTTAAGAAAACCTACGACGACTTCCGCGCCCTGCAAGACCGTTGGAAGGAAATCGGTCCCGTTCCCGCCACCGAGAATTCCAACTTGTGGAACAACTATCATTTCCTCGTCGAGAAGTTCTTCGACAAGGTCCGCATCGGTCGTGAACTTCGCGACCTCGACATGAAGAAGAACCTCGACGCCAAGATTGAACTCTGTGAGAAAGCCGAGGAACTCTTGGACGAGAAGTCAATCACCAAAGCCTTCAAGGCACTGCAAAAGTTGCATGAAGAATGGAAGGAGATTGGTCCTGTTCCACAGGAGAAGAAAGACGAGATTTGGGAACGCTTTAAGGCTGCTACCGACAAGATTAATGCCATCCGCCGTGAGCATTATGCTCAACTCGAGGGGGAACAGACCGCCAACTTGGAGGCCAAGAAAGCCCTGTGCGAGAAGGCAGAGGAACTCGTCGCCGTTGACTATCCTAGCGTCAACGCTTGGCAGAAGAAGTCGGAAGAGTTGACAGAAATCTTCAATGTTTGGAAGACCATCGGTCCTGCCAGCAAGAAGGACAACGAAGAGATCTGGCAGCGTTTCCGTGGTGCCATGGATGCTTTCTTCGCCAAGAAGAAGGCATTCTTCGCCGGCTTGAAAGACCGTCAGACCGAAAACCTCGAGCGTAAGACCCAACTCTGCATAGAGGCTGAAGCCTTGATGGAGTCGACTGAGTGGAAGTCGGCTACCGAGCAGATGAAGAAACTCCAAGAGGAATGGAAGACCATCGGTCCTGTTCCGAAACGTCATGCCGACAAGATCTGGAAGCGTTTCCGCGCGGCTTGCGATACGTTCTTCAATCGCAAGAACGAGCATTTCAGCGGTCGTCGCACAGAAGAGGAGGCTAACCTCGCTGCCAAGAAGGCCTTGCTCGAGGAGATTAGGGCGTTCCAAATCGGTCCCAACCGCAACGAGAACATGGAAGCGATCAAAGCCTTCCAGAAACGCTGGATTGAGATTGGTTACGTGCCGATGAAGCACAAGGATGCCATCAACAAGGAGTATCGCGAACTTATTGACGGTCTCTTCGATGCCATGCGCAAGAACCAGAACGAGGCTTCGACCAACGAATTCCGCGAGATGATGGAAGGTTGGAAGGATGACCCGAACGCAGGCGAGCGTGTGCGCAAAGAAAGCAGCAAACTGCAAATCCGCATCCAGAAACTGCGTGAAGAGATTGCTGCCATGGAGAACAACATTGGTTTCTTCTCCAGCAGCAAGAACTCGGAGCTGATGCGTGCTGAGTATGAGAAGAAGATCAGCAAGGCCAAGGAAGACCTCAAGGTCCTCGAAGAGAAGCTGAAGATTGCCGAAGAATAATCCAACGGTAATCAAGGCAACCCAAAGAGGGTGACCAAATTTTGGTCACCCTCTTCTTTTTATTCGGAGGGGGATACGAGTCTGTTGTCAAATATTCGATTCTCAGACAGGGTTCCAGACCTTTTTAGTCACCCTTTTTTTTCTGGACCTAACTAAAAAAGCACCTCAAACGAGGTGCTTTTTAGTGTGCTATGCTGTAGAGACGATGTGCACACCGTCTCTACAATTCGCATAGGTTTAGAAGTTGAATCTGAGATTCAAAGCAGCCGACCAAGTGGAATAGGTGCTTGCGTATTCATTCCAAGTGGGGTTGGTGAAGGTGTAGGTGTAAGGATTCTCTTCGGAACCGTTACCGTTGAGCTTCAAGATGTCGCTGCTGCTCAGGCGCTGCATGTTGCCCCAGCCTCTGTAGAACAGGTTGGCGAGGTTCTTCACATCGATACCAGCGCTGATGCTCTCACCGCCGTGGAACTTGTAGGTTCTCTCATACTTGAAGTTGAAGGTGTGTCTCCAAGGCGCGATGGCACCGCCACGTTCGGCATACTGACCGCGGTGAGCGCTCAAGTACTTGTCAGCCTTGATGAAGTTGTTGAATTCTTCAGGGTTGGTGTAGGGCGAGTTCTCGGCCATGAGTTCATTCTCAGTGGGGATGTAGGCCAAGCTGTTGGAGCCGCCGTCACCGTTGACGTTGCTAGTCATGGTGTAGCTATAGCGAGTGTAGCTGTAGTTGCCAATGTAGCAGTGGTTGAAGCCTTCATAGTAGAGACCGACAGTCTCGGTGGTGTGTTGACCCGTAGCCCAGGTCCAACCAGCATTGAAGAGCACACGGTGAGGAGTGACATAGCTGCTGTAGCCGAGTTCGTGGCTGTTGGAACCGTTGATGCCGAAAGCGTTGGTGCTGAAGGCAGAGGTGACTTGGTCGCCGATACCGTCAGTGACGTTCTTGCCAACGGCATAGGTGTAAGCAGCCATCAGGTTGAGACCGCACTTGAAGTCCTTGCTCAACTGGGCGGTACCAGAATAGAAGTAACCGTTTTGGTCGACATTGGTGATGTAGTAAGGAGTGACCTTGCCACCGACGCTGTTGGTGACATTTTCGCTCACCCAAGTCCATCTCTTGTCAGGTTCGCCAGGCAGTTGGACGTCGTCGCCACGGACGATACCGAGTTTGGTGACGGCCACGGTGGTGATGTCCTTGTTATAGATGCCTTCCAAAGTGGCTTTGATGCCACCAGGAAGTTCGGCGTCGAAGGCCAATGAGCTCTTCCAGGTCTGCGTCATCTTGAGGTTCTTGTCCATGATGGTGGTCGACTGAGGAGCGGCGAGGTCGGCAGGCAAGTTCTCAGTGCCGAACAGCGTAGCGTGATTGGCGATGATGTCGTTCAGGTCAGGATAGAAGTTGATGTCGGTGTCTTCAGCAGCAGGGTTGATGTACTGATACTGCATGCAGTTGGAGTTACCCACAGTAGAGACAATCCACACGAAGGGCAGACGGCCGGTGTAGAGGCCAGAACCGCCACGGATGATGTACTTGCGATCGCCAGTGAGGTCCCAGTTGAAGCCCAAACGAGGCGAGAAGTTGACGCGAGCCTTAGGCATGTCGGCGGTTGAGAGGCCGTACATGGTGTTGCCTTCGCCGTCTGCGATGGCGTGGTGCACGCCTTCAGTGTCAGTCCAACCTTCAGCAAACTCCTTGTTGTAGTTGTAACCGGAAATGGAGGGATAGTAGGGAAGTTCGGCACGCAAACCTAAAGAGAGCTTGAAACGCTCGCTGAGGGTCATTTCGTCCTGCAGATAGAGTGAACCTTGCATGTAGTTGAAGGAAGGATATACCTGCTTCGGGTTGCCGTTGTTGTCGCGGTTGTTGCCGAAAGTGATGGCGAAAGCGGTGGGGTTGGCACCACTGGTGAAGTCGTCCCAACTGTTGTAGACATAGTAGCCGGCGCCGCCTTGCATGTAACCGTTCTTGGTGTTGTCGAACTCATACTGGCCACCGAGGGTGAAGTTGTGGATGCCGGTGAGGTAGCTCACTTCGTCGGTAACGACAGCGGTATGCACTTCGCGGAGGTTGCCATAGGTGAACGGGTCGACACCGAAGCTGGTGTAGACAGCCTTGGTCTCGGCTTCGCCGTCACCGTCAGTGTCGAGGTTCTCAAGAATGTCAACGGTGGGGAAGAGGTCGCCCACGAAGCTGCGAGGTTCATTCTGGTGAGAATAAGTGGCACGCAGCATGTTGTTGCCGCGGCCGCTCAGGAAGCTGTGGTTCCATTCGGCAGCGACCGAGCTGAAGTTCTGCTCCTGGAAGTAACGGCTGCTCTCGAAGTATAGGGCGCAGTCGGAAGTACGACCGTAGGTGTTACGGTTGTAGGGGTTCGGCACGATGGGGTTGACCGAGTTGGAGGGAGCTGAAGAATATTTGTTCTTCACCAAGCTATAGCGGATGTTGAACTTGTCCTTGTCGCTGATATTCCAGTCCAAACGGGCGAGCAACTTGAGGTCAGGCGTGCTAGCGCTGTAGTTCTGGTAACGGCCAGGATCGTAGCCATAGGTCTTCATCAGGTAGTCCTTCATCATGTCCATTCTCTCGACGGTAGGACGGCTGTATTGAGTGCTGCCACCCCATTCGCCATCTTCACTCTCGCGGGCAAAGTGGGTCTGACCGGGGTCAACGTCGCTCTGGTACTCGAAGTTGACGAAGAAGAAGAGTTTGTCTCTCACGATGGGTCCACCAACGCTTACGCCAACGGTGTTGTCCAACGAGTTGGAGAGATTCAGGCGGTCGGGATAGTTGCCGAATTCGTCTTTCTTGCCGAACTTGGTGCCGATGAGGCCGTCGCTGGTGAAGTAGTCATACACGCTGACATGCCAGTTGTTGGTACCGCTCTTGGTGACAGCATTAATGGCACCGCCAGTGAAGCCGCTGTGACGCACATCGAAAGGAGTGATGTTGATGGTCATGGCCTCAAGAGCGTCCAAGGAGATGGGGCTGCCGCCAGCAGGCAGGTTGCCGCCAATACCGAAGGCGTTGTTGAAAGCGGCACCGTCGACGGTGACATACGACGAGCGGTAGTTGCCGCCGCCGATGGCCAGGCCGTTGGAGGTGGTGGCCGCCTGAGGCGTCAGGGCCAACACGTCATTCAAACTACGGCTAATCGTAGGCAACGTGGTGATTTGCTCGTTGCTGATGGCCGTAGTGGCACCGGCACGGTCGCTGTCCATGCCGTTGCTGATGGCACCAGCCACGACTGACACTTCGCCGAGACCAATGGCCTCTTCGTTCAAGCGAACATTGAGGATCTTAGTCTCACCCAGCGTTGTGGTGATGCCTTCCTGCTTCACCGTCTGGAAACCCACCATGCGGAACTCGATGGTGTAAGGGCCGCCAGGACGGATGTTGAGCAGACGGTAGGTACCGTTCGCATCGGCCACAGCATAATACTGTGAACCTGATGGCGTGTGTGTGGCAACGACAGTGGCACCCGGAAGGGTACTCTTGTTGTTGTCAGTGATTTTTCCACTAATGCTTGAAGTGGTCACCTGGGCCATCAAGCTAATGGAGGCAATCATAGCCACGAAAAAAGTAAGTAACTTTTTCATAGTTAATAATTTAAAGTTAATAATTAAGTTGATTGTATTTGTTTTAGTTGCTTCGTTTTCATTTTTGTCCACTATAAGACCGTGCAAATATAAGGGATTCGTTTCAAATGCCAATCCGTTTTTCAACAAACATTTTCCGCTTTTTCCCAAAAAGAAATCAACAGATTTTGTTCATAACTTATAAGGTTTTGATTTTGTTATGATTGGGGCCCAACATTGAATCCGTTTGCCCATAAGGTCTGCACCTTTTATAATAATACGGCACTTCGCGTCGTTTTTTTTAGTATCTTTGAAGCCTGAAAAACACCAATTCCTATGAAAAAAATATCCGTCTTTGTTATCCTAACCGTCTTTGTATTAGGTCTTTATTCATGTGGCGAACAACCTTCGAAGCAGTATAAGGCTATGGAACAAGAGGTGAAGTCGTTGGAGGAGAAAATCAGTGGCATTGAAGACTGCGACGAACTCCAGATGCTCAACTTTTCCATTATGGGCCTTCGCTCTGATTTGGAGAACATAGAGCAGGCAGGCGAAATCCCTGAATCCGAGTTGAGCCAGATGATTGAAATGGTCGAAGGTCTCGAAGCCGCATGGAATGGCAAGTGGGCCGTGCTCGACTGCGAAGAGAAACTGGGCAATCAAGTTCTTGACACCTCGGGCGAGGAGGGCGGCTATGAGGACTACGACATCCTATAAGTGCTTTATTTAAAATTCAATAGACAACGTCATGGCATTCTTTTATCGACACAAACCCAAGAAATTCAATTATAAGCCACGCTATTACGACCCCGAAATGCAGGAATGGGAAGAGAAGAAAGCTGCAGCGGGTCTCGATTCGAAACTGAGTCACGAAGAACAATTGCGTATCAAGATGCGCAGGAGTTGGGGCGCGGCCAGAGACGAGGAAAGCAAGGAGGAAAAGCGCGCCAAACTGATTCGCCGCATTCTCCTCGGTGTGTTTGTCTTGTTCCTGTTCTATTTTGTGTTTTGTACCCCGCTGATGCAGAATGTCATCGGAGGATTGTTGGGAAATAATTAAAAATTGAGAATGCTGAATGAGGAATGTGGAATGCGGAATGAGGAATTCAGAATGCAGAATGCAGAATTCATTCATCATTCATCATTCCTAACTCCTAACTCCTAATTAAATTTCTCTCGGATGTTGGATATAATAAAGTTGCTTCCCGATAGTGTTGCCAACCAGATTGCGGCAGGCGAGGTGATTCAACGCCCGGCTTCTGCCGTCAAAGAGTTGATGGAGAACGCGTTGGATGCTGGTGCCACTCAAATCGACCTGGCGGTAAAAGATGCAGGCAAGTCGATGATTATGGTTGTCGACAATGGTTGCGGCATGTCGGAAACCGACGCACGCATGTGTTTTGAGCGCCATGCCACCTCCAAGATCAGCAAGGCAGAAGACCTGTTCTCGATTCGCACCATGGGATTTCGTGGAGAGGCCTTGGCCAGCATTGCTGCCATTGCTCAGGTGGAATTGAAGACACGCCGTCGTGACGACGAGGTGGGGGTTAAGATTGTCAACGAAGGTTCTGTCGTCAAGGAACAGAGTCTCGTTCCGATGCAACCAGGCACGACATTCACCGTCAAGAACTTGTTTTTCAATGTGCCGGCACGTCGCAACTTCCTCAAGTCGGCACAGGCCGAGATGCGTCACATCGTAGAAGAGTTCACCCGCGTCACGCTGATGAACCCAGAGATTGGCTTCACGCTGACCAGCGACGGCAAGGAGGTGTATCATCTTTATCCAGGGAACCTCAAACAACGCATCGTGGGCCTTTTCGGTAGCGCCTACGAAGAACGACTGCTACCTGTACGCCAGGAAACCGACCGCGTCAGCATCGAGGGTTACATCGTCAAGGCGGAGTATGCCAAGAAGACCCGGGGCGAGCAGTATTTCTTTGTCAACAAACGTTTCATAAAACATGCTTATCTGCATCACGCCATAGAGAACGCCTTTATGGAGATGGTCCCGCAAGATAGTTTTCCTGGGTATTTCCTCAATATCGAGGTCGATCCGGCTGATATTGACATCAATATCCACCCGACAAAAACTGAGGTTAACTTCTTGGATGTCAAGTTGGTGTATGCCATCCTTCATGCCGCTGTTCGTAAGGCCATTGGGCAACACAACCTTTCGCCAATGATTGACTTTGACGAGTCGGCTGATCTCAACAATGATTTCAGCATGGCCATGGGCATGTCGCAACCGCTGGCCATACCCAACATTCCACTCGACCCGAATTTCAACCCATTTCGCAAGGAATCGGCGCCGCGTGAATCGCATGGTGAAGGAGGCGGCTATCAGGCTCAGCATCATGAGCCTTTGGGTGACTGGCGCCAGCTTTATGGCGAGCGTATGGATTTGCCATTGGAGGATTTCGGGCCCATGGAGGAATCCAAACCTGCTCGCCAGTATTTGCAAGTGAATCAGTCGTATATCGTTACTACGGTGAAGTCTGGCCTTTTGGTCGTCGACCAGCATTTGGCCCATGCTCGAGTGCTGTTCGAGAAGTACCTGAAGGAACTGGAGAACCACGATGGGATGTCGCAGCAGGAACTGTTTCCTCAAGCCTTGACCCTCAATGCCAACGATGCCTCGCTGCTTAAGGAGATGATGCCTGAGTTGGAGAACTTGGGTTTTGTGCTGGAGCAAGCCAACCCGACCACCTTTATGGTCAATGGCACGCCTTCCGACACGGCAGACTGCGATGTGGCTGACCTGCTGGAACAGATCTTGGACAATTATAAAATCAACCGAAGCGACTTGCAACTGAATCGCAAGTTGGGCCTTGCCAAGACCATGGCATCGCAACTCGCCGTCAAGGCACAGACAAAGTTGTCGGAAAAGGAAATGCAAAGCATTGTTGACCAATTATTTGCGTGCAATGTGGCGGAGGTTGCACCCGATGGCAAGAAGATTTATGTAATCATTAATATGGAGGATTATTTTCAATGAGTGAAGAATACAGACCTGCAGGGTTTAGGTTGCTGCCTACAGTGGTAAAGCATTTGCTGATCATCAATGCAATTTGTTATTTGGCCTATTATGTGCTTGCTCAACGTGGCATTATCAACCTTAACGCCATTTTTGGTATCTATAGTCTCCAGACGGGAGAGTTCAGGCCATGGCAACCTATTACTTATATGTTCATGCATGGCAGTTTCGACCATCTGTTTTTCAACATGTTCTCGTTGTGGATGTTTGGAGCAACGCTTGAGAATGTCTGGGGGTCGAAACGTTTCCTGTTCTACTATATGATTTGTGGAATTGGTGCAGGCTTGATTAATATGGTAGTGCCAGGTTATCATGTCTCGGTGGGCGCTTCGGGTGCCATTTATGCCTTGCTGTTGGCTTTCGGCATGATGTTCCCCAACAATTACATCTACTTGTATTTCCTTGTGCCGATTAAGACCAAGTGGTTCATCATTGGCATGGTGGCGATTGAATTGTTTGAGGGCGTTTTCCGTTCCTACGATGGCATCGCACATTTTGCTCACTTGGCTGGCATGTTGGTAGGATTGGTGATTCTCTTGATTTGGAAAAAGAAAGGAAAGCTTTACGGTGACCGGGTATACTGATGGATATGGCAGGCAACGGCCCAGTTTCGGCGCTCCATTGAGGGGGCTGTTTCAGCAGAACCAAGTGCTGAAATGGCTTCTCATTGTCAACGTGGGCATCTGGATCATGGTGAAGACCTCCCAACTGGTCTTGAACCTCTCGTCGGTGGGCGATACCAACCTGCTGGTGACATGGCTCTCGTTGCCCGCTGATTGGTCGGCGTTCATCAGAAGGCCATGGACTGCCATCACCTATATGTTCTTACAAGTTCGTTTTTGGCAGTTGTTTTTCAATGTGTGGATGCTGTGGTTTGGCGGTACTATCTTCGTCAGATCGCTGTCGCAGAAGCAGTTCGCATGGACGTATGGTCTCGGTGGGCTGGCCGGAGCGGCGTTTTTCTTGGCAGCCTATTATGTGTTTCCTGGCTTCGAGGCAGCGAGAAAGGAATCCATACTTTTGGGTGCCGCAGCACCGGTCATGGCCGTTTTGGTGGCGGCAGCCGCCTATGCCCCTGATTATGAGTTGCGTCTGTTCTTGTTTGGACGGCTGAAGTTCAAGTGGGTGGCGCTCGCTTTCGTGGGTATCGACCTCCTGAGCATGATGGAGACGCCCGACTATCTGATTGCCCATCTGGGTGGTGCCGTGTTTGGCCTCATTTATGGTATCGTGCTAAGGATGCTCGCCAAGAAGGGGACGAAAAGGCCGAAAAAACAACGCAAACCTAAGGTGGAATACACGCCTTACGAAGAGATCCACGACGAGCCCGAAGTGCCGCGCTCCGACGAGGAATACAAACGCAAAAAGGCGGAGACGGAACGCGATATCGATGCTATTTTGGACAAAATTGCCCAAAGCGGTTATGGCAGTTTGACTGCGGAAGAGAAGGAATTCCTATTCAAAAACAGCAGATGACATGGCGAAAGAGGAAGGGAAAAAGGGAAGGAGTTTCTTCGGCAAAGTGATGGTGTTCATCCTCGCGGTGTTGGCTGTCGTTGGGTTGTTGGCTATGGTCTTGAGCGTTATTAACCCTTATGTCAACCCGAAGGATTTCATTTGGACTACGCTGTTTGGTTTGGCATTTTGGGAGATTGTCTTTTTTAATGTGGTCATTTTTTTCCTGTTGCTTCTGCTATGGTCCAACAAGGTTTGGATTTCGGTTGCCGCCCTGTTGGTCGCTTTGCCTGGACTTGGCAAGTCGTTATCCCTAGGCTCGCATCGCGAGGCCGAACATAGCATCAGGGTGATGAGCTACAACCTTCACAATTTTGACCATATTGACGGGGAGACAAAGAAGGAACAATTTGCGAATGAGGTGATTGAAATAGCGCGCCAACAATCTCCCGACATTTTATGTTGTCAGGAGTTTACGGCGTTCAAGAAAGGCGTGACGCGGCAGAAATGCATAGAAGACTTTGCGAAGGATGCTGGTTTTCAGTATGTTTATTATAACCGTAAAAACGGCTATGGGGGCAATGTGGTTTTCTCAAAATACCCTATGAGCAAGGTTGATGAGGACTCAGGGTTTGGACAGGAGAACACGTATGGAGTGATGGTTTCGGTTGATGCTGGGGATAAAGGCAAGTTCCATTTGGCGAACGTACACCTGCTTTCCTATAGGATTACCGATAATGAGATAGACATATTGACGAATACTTCTGACAAGCAGAACAGCGTTGACACGATAGGGAAGAGGGTCCTGTACAAGTTGGGTCTTGCTTTCCAGAGACGCAGCGAGGAACTTCAGACGGTGCTTGAAGGGATGCCGCCTATCGAAGGTCCAGTCATTGTGTGCGGTGACTTCAACGAACCGCCGCTGTCGTACAACTACCGCCAAATGCAGAAGGCAGGTTTTGTCGACACTTTCACTAAGGCGGGACGCGGAATCAAGCCGACTTATGCAGGCAAGTTGCCCCTGCTGCGCATCGACTATATCTGGGCGAAAGACGGTGTGACGCCGCTTGATTTTAGACGCTATAAATACAAGGCTTCGGACCATTATCCGATTATTTTGGATTTTGCAATTAACAAATAATTGTGAGACGCGATAAACCGTCGTCTCTACTAACATCGATTCTTCAATTCAACAATTGACTACGTCGAATTATCAATTCAACAATTAAACAATCAACATAAATGACACTCATCAAATCCATATCCGGCATTCGTGGTACCATTGGCGGCCAACCGGGCGACAACCTCACGCCAATCGACATGGTGAAGCTCACCGCTGCTTTTGTCAAATTCGTGCAACATCATAAAGGGGTGAAACGCCCCAAGATCGTGGTGGGCCGTGACGCCCGTCTTTCAGGCTTTCTTGTGAACCAGGTGGTTTGTGGCACCTTGCAGGCCATGGGCGCAGACGTGCTTGACATCGGGTTGAGTACTACGCCTACTACCGAAATCGCTGTTACTGGGTTGAAAGCCGATGCTGGCATTATCCTTACTGCCAGCCACAATCCTGCCCAATGGAACGCATTGAAGCTTCTCAATGAGAAGGGTGAGTTCATCTCCGCTGCTGAAGGCGCCTGGTTGCTTGATGTGGCTGCCAAGGATGATTTCGACTTTGTCCCGATTGAGGAAATCGGCAGTTATCAACAGGTTGACGGCTGGATGGACAAGCATGTCGACATGGTGTGCCAACTGCCTTTGGTCAACAAGGAAGTGATTGAAAAAGCAAACTTCAAAGTGGCGGTGGATGCGGTCAACTCGACGGGTGGCATTGCCATCCCAAAGATGTTGCGTGCCTTAGGCGTGAAGGAAGTGCTGGAACTCAACTGCGAGTCTACGGGCAGGTTTGCCCACACGCCCGAGCCGTTGGCACAGAACCTTACCGACATCTGCCGCTATGTCAAGGAGCAAGGTTGCGACTTTGGCGTGGTCGTCGACCCTGACGTGGACCGTCTGGTCTTCGTCAAGGAGGACGGCGAATTGTTTGGCGAGGAATACACTTTGGTCTCGGTGGCCGACTTCATCCTGAAGCATACGCCTGGCCCGACGGTGAGTAACCTCTCTTCAACCCGCGCTTTACGTGATGTGACGCAAAAGCATGGACAGCAGTACTTTGCTGCTGCCGTGGGCGAGGTCAACGTGGTGGAGAAGATGAAGGAAGTGGGTGCTGTCATCGGTGGTGAAGGCAACGGCGGTGTCATCTATCCCGAGTTGCATTATGGCCGCGATGCTCTCGTCGGCACGGCCCTGTTCTTGACGCAATTGGCCGAGAAGAAGGTGAAGTGTTCCGAGTTGAAGAAGGATTATCCTGCTTATTTCATGTCGAAGAACAAGATCCAGTTGACGCCTACCACCGATGTGGATGGCATCTTGGCCAAGTTCGCCGAGAAGTTCAAGGACGAGCAGGTGACCACCATCGACGGCGTGAAGATTGATTTCGAGGAAGGTTGGGTGCATCTGCGCAAGTCGAACACTGAACCGATTATCCGTATTTATAGCGAAGGCAAGACCGAGGCCGAGGCGGAGCGTTTTGCCAATATGATTCTGGAAGAAGCAAAAAAGATGGTTTAATCAGACGCGAGACCCTGTTGTATTAGAAAACGATACTTTCTATGACCGTCATGGCGGAGGGACATCCGCCATCTCCTGAACGAGATGGAAACCACTTTTATTCAGGAGATTGCGGATCAAGTCCGCAATGACGGTATAGGCTCTGTCTCGAGTCAACTGATAACTGAACAACTGATAATGAAACGAGGATTCGGAAGCGACAACCATTCGGGCGTTTGTCCCGAGGTTTTAGAAGCCATCGCCCGCGTGAACAAGGAACACGCGGTGGCCTACGGCGATGATGAATATTGTGCTGCGACGGAACGGCGGTTCCAGGAGCAGTTTGGAGAGCAGGCGAGGGTGTTCTTCGCCTTCAACGGCACGGGATGCAACACTTTGAGCATCGATGCCATGGCCAACTCCCATGAGGCTGTGGTCTGTGCCGAGACTGCCCACATCAACGTGGACGAATGTGGCGCGCCGCAACGTATCGTGGGCTGCCGCCTGCTGACGGTCGACACACCTGATGGCAAGTTGACACCTGCTTTGATTAAGACCCGATTGCACGGCTTTGGTTTCGAGCATCATAGTCAACCCAAGGTCATTAGCATCACTCAGCCAACGGAATTAGGTACCTTGTACACCTTGGACGAAATCAAGGCCATCGTAGGCTTGGCGAGGGAATACAATATGTATGTACACATCGACGGTGCTCGTTTGGGCAACGCGGCTGTGGCACTGGGTTGCACCTTCAAGGAGATGACCACTGACCTTGGCGTGGATGCTGTCTCGTTTGGTGGCACCAAGAACGGCCTGATGATGGGGGAGGCGGTGGTGCTGTTGAACCCCAACATTTGCCCCGATTTCAAATACCGTCGCAAGCAGGCCATGCAGCTTTGCTCCAAGATGCGTTTCATCGCAGCGCAATTCGATGCCTATTTCGAGAACGACCTATGGCGTCGCAATGCCGAGCACAGCAACAAGATGGCACAGTTGCTTTACAAGGCGGTGAAAGACATTCCTGGCGTGAAAGTCGTCTATCCCGTGCAGGCCAATGGCGTTTTTGCCCAACTGCCCCGCAAGGTCTGGAAGGAGTTGCAAAACCATTATTTCTTCTACGACTGGGACGAGGACGCCGATGTGGTGCGTTGGATGTGCGCGTTTGACACCACTGAAGAAGATATTGAACAGTTTGCAACAGTTTTGAGACAATTAATGAATTAATCCCTTGTGGGTAGGATTATATTTTAAATAGAGTTGTTATGATGAAAAAGGTGCTTTTGGCTATTATCGTTGTGCTGGTCGTATCTAGTTGTGGCACAAAGCCGAATGCTGGTGATTCAAATGACGGTAAGGACTCCGTTCAGGTTGTTGCTCCAGATCCCATACAGTTGGATAGTATGACTTTTAATAAGGAAGCGCTTTTGGAAAGTCCTTTTAGCGCAGAGACCCTCTTGTCGTTGGCGAAAGTCCATTCATTTGAGGATTGGTTATATAATTACGGTAATACGGATGGTGGTCCTGACGATTCAGAAATAGTTGACAGTGATTTTGAAGCCCATCGTGATTCATGCGCTTTCGAGTTGGCCAATAGGTTTATGCGTATGAATGAAGTTGTGGCAGAGAAGGGTGATGCCATGGATATGTTACAGTGGGCCGCCGCAGTCAATGCAACAGTCGATACGTTTTGTGTGAAAGTTCCGGAAGTGCCTCATGACTCTGCTCTGAATGAAATTGGTCGCATTATGGACAAATATACGTCATGGTCTCAAATTGAGATGAATGCGATGAGTGATGTTTATGCTACGATTGAATACTATTATGTCATTGAAGCCTACAGGCAATGGCTCGATGCTCTTCCACAAAACCTTAAAGCTCTTGGTCGGGAAGAATATGAGGCATGGTATCAACTCAATGAGGCTCGTTTTGCTTTTTGGCGCGATGTCTCTTACACACAAAACTGGTATTCCATGAAAATCATGGAAATCGATAATTATTACAGTTGCCTGGCCAAGTCCCGCGTGGCAGAATTGGCGGATGAACGCAACATTATTTTAGGAGGCAAGAGCTATCAGCAGCAGGGCGAAACGGTGACTACGAAGCAATGGGAGGATTGGTTGAAGGAAAAATCTGTGCCTGAAGATGCGGATGAAAACCCTGAACTTGTCCCTGATGCTGCGGAGGTGGAAAAGAAAAAGGAAGACCTCCGTCAGGCTTTTTCTCGTTGGCTGGCTGCCCGACAGGCCATGGTTAAGGCACTCCCAAGTAACCAAGGTAAATCTTACGACAATCTTACGGCTGACATGCATAGCCGTATAGTGGGAACGCTTGAATGGCCTGAACCTTTCAATGGGCAATGATAGGTGGCTGTTCAATACTAAACTACTTGAGCGGATTTTTTCTTTTTCTTGTCGTTGGTTCCAGATTTTTTTGCATATTTGCAACTGATTATCGGTAAAGTTAGTTGGGATTCTCTATTCATGTCTAAATGATTGGAAACAAAAAAATACGAATGAATTTCCAATTAACATATTGATTATTTATAATTTATGTAACTTTTATATTGTGGTCCATACAAATTCTTTTTTATTCGTCTTTAAATAGTTTCTTAGCAATTATTTATAACACGGTCCTAATAATGCAAAAGCCATGGCAAGAAAACCGAAAGACATCAACTGCAGTCAAAAAGAAACAAGCGAGTTTTTTGATGAACAGTCGTTTGTTGACGGCGTGTTTAACAATGAATACATCCTTGTTGTTGGAAGCGGAGTGATTCTCAATCGTGCCAAATTTCCACAGACAGACGGCGATATCAACAGGTATATCATCAACGAGATCAACAACGATAGGCGAAAGGAAAGAGCGGATTTTGTTGACCACAAGGATTTTACTGATGTCATTAGAGGCACGCCTTCCGACAAGCGAGACCCAATCTATTCGCTGCTGGCTGACGGTATCGACTATGAATTAAGCGATATTTCTCATGAACTAACCCAACTACTGCGTTCTAAACTGTTCAAGTTCGTGCTCACCACGACTATCGACGGTTATGTGGAGACCCTTATGCGTGACATTTGGGGTGATGAGTTGCGTATCGTTAATATTAGTGATAATCAGTCGCTCAAAGACTTTCAGAGTGCGCTTGAGGCAAGTAGGGTGAACAAATACGAGCAACCCACTTTGTTTTATGTGTTCGGCAAGGTCGTCTGGGGTCGCGAGAAGCCAAAAGGTTTCATGGAGACCGACGTGGATGCTATACGTTACATTGAGAAATGGATGAAAGACCTTGACAACCGGCACATTGTTCCATTCCTGAAAAAGAAAAGGATGCTTGCTTTGGGTTGCAAGTTCGACGACTGGTATTTCCGCTTTTTTTGGTACATTTTGACCCGAGGTTTTAACGACTCCGATCGCGAAGGGGCAAAGGATTCAGACGGCAGTATTCTCACCAAGGATAATCTGGCCACTCTATTTAGTCCCACCAACCCTGCCGACCAGCACTTGAAAGAATACTTGCGTCGTCGTGGCGTATGCATGCATAATGATGTTTGGGCATTCATGGACCACATTTACACATTGCTCACCTCCACTGATATGGACAGTCCTTTCCGCAAGATGATTCTCGAAAAGCGTCGAATGGGCGAAATTTTTATTTCCTACAAAAGCAGCGATGTGCTCTTTGCAAGCGAATTGTTCTGTAGGTTGGCACGCGAAAAGAAACTGAACGTATGGTTCGACAATGTCCGACTTAATGGCGGCGACCATTATGAGGAGGTAATCAAGGATGCCATTCAGAAAACGAAAATCTTTGTTGCCATTCTTTCGCCTGCTGTTGAAAAAGACTTGGAAGAGAAAGGGGAACAAATCAACACCTATTATAGCAACGAATGGCGATGGGCTTCTGAAAACAGCCAGTTGACCGTTCTGCCTGTGTCCATTGGCGGTTATGACCTTAAATCGTCACAGCATCAACTGTTTAAGGACATTGTGGGACATAGGACCACTGGCATCGATATGGGTGAAAAAGTCAATGGATACATGATAAACGAGAGAGTGGGTTTTGCCAAATTGTTAGATTCCATTTACAAACAACTAGGAGTGACTGAACCATGAAGAACAGCAATCAAAACCCTTGGGCTGGACTTGCCTCATACGAGGATCCATCCAAAAGCGAAAGGAAGTTGAAGTTCTGTGGGCGCGACAACGATATTTTCGACGTTACTCGCCTGATTGACGACAACCTTCTTTTGGTTTTGTATGGGAAAAGTGGAATAGGGAAAACATCGTTGCTAAAAGCTGGTGTGTTTCCCAAGTTAAGACTTGAACAATACCTTCCTGTCAGCATGCGTCTTGGCACTTTAGGTTCTAATGCCTCGTATCAAGAAGCCATCATCTCAGCCGTCAAAAATGCTGTTGAGGAGGTTAATGGCAACATGAGCACTTGTCCTGTTGTAGAAGAGCAAACGGATAATCAACAACCTAACCGTCTATGGAACTATTTCGCTCGACATCGTTTTGTCGATGCTAAACAACAGCCCTTGTTTCCTGTAATAGTGCTTGACCAATTTGAAGAAGTGCTTCGCAGTACCAGCCCGGAGCATCTGAGCAAAGCTCAGACGCTGCTCAACCAAATCCAATATCTCATAGACGAAAGTCATGCATTAGGCAACAGTGTTGTTGAAGGGAAAGAGTATTTCTATGACTTCAACTTCCGCTTTGTTATTTCTATCCGTGAAGATGAGCTGTATCTTTTGGAAGATAACATTGACGATTTGTCACTCAGTATGTTTAGGAATTGCCGATACCGTCTACGTAGCCTTTCCATACAAGGTGCCACGGAAGCAATTATTGTCCCTGGTAAAGACTGTATTGCCAAAGAAGAGCAACAAGTTGTTGTTGACCGTATAATTGAATTATCCAAACGTCCGCAAAGCAACGATATTGACACATTGTTACTTTCCTTGGTCTGTGCTGGTACATACGGCAAGAAAGCAGGCAAAAAAATAACGCTTTCTGACCTTGCTATTTGGAAAAGCAATCCCATGGAGGTATATTACCAAGATGCGATAAATGACTTGACCGCCAATCAAGTCCGTTATATTCAGCGGTATTTTATTCGTGAAGACGGTAGTCGCAAGCGTGTGGATGCCAAAGAGGTGAAGACTGCCTTGGGTGAAAACACATACTATTCCATGATTCTAGGGGAAAACCGAATGCTCGTTCTGGCAGAAAATAATCAAGTAGAGCTACTACATGATCAATTGGCGTTAGCTGTGTATGAGGAAAGGAAGGCGTTTGAAGAAAGAGAAAGAAAGAAGAAGTTGAGACGAAGGACTATTTTCATTGGTTTTTTTGTTTTGACAATTGCAGGGGTTTTCATGTTTCAAAACTATAGGTTGAAGCAACAGCGTTGGAAGATGATGGAAAACCGGGCTAGATTTTTGGCAGAGAAAGCTCATACACTTTTGGATGAAGGAGATTCGTATTCTGCTCGTAGACTTTTGTTAGAAATAAATCCCAAAAACACAAAACAGAAAGACAGACCATATACGTCAGAAGAAGAATATGCGTTAAGGGAAGCCTGTGCTCACAATAATGCGATATTAAAAGGACACAGTTTTACCGTTACCTATGCTGAATTCAGTCCGAATGGAAAGCTTATTGTTTCTACTTCATCGGACGAAACAGTGAGAATTTGGGATGCCGAAACAGGGCGACAAATCCACAACTTAGAACACTCATGGGAAGTTGAATCAGCTGTGTTCAGTCCAGATGGAAAAAAGATTGTCTCCGCTTCTAGAGATAAAACCGTTAGGATTTGGGACGTCGAATCTGGACAACAAATCCATAAACTTGAAGGACATACCCACGATGTTAATTATGCTACTTTTAGCCCAGACGGAAAACATGTTGTTTCCATTTCATTCGATAATATCGTGCGAATTTGGGATGTTGAATCTGGACAACAAACCCGTGTTTTGTATGGTGATGATAGAGATTATGGTTGTTATGTCACTTATGCTCCTGATGGGAAATGTGTGGCAGTTGCTTCAAATAGAGAGATTTCAATTTGGGATGATGAATTAGAAACAAAAATTATTTCTATACCGCATCGGGTAAACACCTTAGATTTTAGTCCTGATGGGAAAAATATAGTTACGGCTTCTTCTGATGATGGCACAATGATTATATGGGATGTCAAATCTGGAATGAGGATACGCAGTTTCGAGGGGCATACGGAATTTGTAAGTTCTGCATATTATAGCTATGATGGTAAATTTATTGTATCTACATCAAGGAACATAGTAAAAGTTTGGGATGTTGAATCTGGACAAGTTGTCAGAACAATTGAAGGATCGGCTGCGGGTTTTCATTCTTCATTATTTAGCCCTAATGGGAAACGTTTAGTCTCAGCTTCTTATGATCATACTATAAGAATTTGGGATGTTGACATAAAACAAGAGCTATTTACATTTGAAAATTGGGTTACTAGCAATGATGACGATAGAATTGGCAGTTATTATTCAAAATTCAGCGCAGATGGGAAATATATTTTGTCTTGGGCATATATTGCTCATGCTAATAATGATCATGAAGAAATAATAAGGGTGTGGGATTTTGAATCAAAACAAGAAGTCATACCTTTAGAAAAAGACACCTCTTTATTTATTAATGCTTTTAAATCTGCATTTGGTTTTAGTGAGGAAATATATGTAACGACAAGTTATGACCAAATAGATTATAAAATTGAAATTAGGGATGCTAAAACAGATCAAACGCTTCATGAGCTAGGTCGTTTTAGTAGTGTTAATACAATGGCCTTCAGTCCAAATGGAGAACAGATTGTCGCTGCTTTTCCAGATAATAATGTTAGAATATGGGATGTAAAAACAGGAAAACTAGTTCATGTTTTGAAAGGACATACCAATGAAGTTGAATCAGCCTTGTTCAGTCCTGATGGAAGACACGTTGTGTCCTGTTCGTGGGATCACACTGTGAAAATTTGGGATATCGAAACAGGATCTGTTATTCATACTTTAACAGGACATAACGATTGGGTTATGTCTGCCTCCTATAGTCCTGATGGTAGGTATATTGTTTCTGCTTCTTTTGACAAGACAATAAAAATCTGGGATGCAGAATCAGGGAAGGAAGTTCGCACATTCAAAGGACATAGCGAAGCGGTTCGTCATGCTTCTTTCAGCCCCGATGGAAAACACATTCTTTCCGCTTCTGATGACAGGACTATTCGTATCTGGGAATTTCCGCCCATTCAAGACCTCATCGACGAAACTCGTGAAAGGTTTAAGGACAATCCACTTACGGCGGAGGAACGAAGAATGTATTATTTGGAATAATAGTATAGCATAATTACAATTGTTTTTATATGAAATTTCAAGTGAGAATAGCAAAGTTTTTGTCAAAAGCATCGTCATTTACTATTTTAATTGCTTTGATTGTCGTTATGGTTCTTGTCCTTCTTGTTCCTACTTCGGGAGAACGGTCGGGAATCGCCAAGTTTGTCTCAGACCTTTTTGATTCTAATACCCTTAGAGATGTCGCTTATAAAGGTGCGAGTGGAGATAATATTGGTTGGGGTTCTGCCATAGCCTATGCTTTTGGGGTCATCCTCATTTTGGGCATACTTGTTCCTGTGATTACCAACCGCATGCGCACATTGGGCGACCGCTATCTCAATGGAACATTAGATCGGTATCGTTGGAAAGACCATGCATTGTTTATTGGTTATGATGAACTTATGGTCGGTACTTTGAAGAAGGCATGCGAGAAGTACAAGTCGGTGGTAGTGGCAGTACCTGGTGGCGTCCTGCAGGTCAGGGAGCAACTTTCAAACTGTCTTTTGAAGGATTTGAAGAAAATTGAGATAGTGCAATGCAACCAAAACGATGAGGTCGATCTTGAGAAGAAGGCGGGTATTATGGAGGCATCGAGGATATTCATTATTGGGCAACCTGATGTTTCGTCACATGATGCGAAGAATTTGAGAACGCTTGCAATTGTAGCAAACAAGTGGAAAGGTCAAGAAATGAAGAAAAAGAAACTGGATGGCAATAAGGTTCCCCATATCATGGTGTATTTGCGCAATCAGTCAACCTTTTCACTTTTGCAAAGGCAAGGGTTCTTTGCAGAAAACATTTGGGGTATAATTGGGGTTTCTTTTTCGACTAAGGAGGAAAAGGACGAGGCACAGGAATTCGTCAATCGTCATTGTGAATACTTCAATTTTTATTGCGACAAGGCTCTTCGAATGCTTTCCACTAGTCCTGATGAAGGTGGGATGAGTTTAGTGTGGCATTCTCCAGAAAAGAACATTTCGCTAAGTGAAATGGAAAACAAGCAAGTGCATCTTGTAGTTCTTGGCATGACTCAAATGGGAACGGCATTGGTTCGCGAGTTGTTACGGTTGGCCCATCCTTCTGGAAAGGGTACCAAGATGCTTATTACCATGGTGGACGAGAATGCTTGTGAAGAGATGCATTATTTTGTCGGTGGTACAAAAGAATTGTTCAAGTTGTGCCAATATAGTTATTATGATTATAACGTTGGTTTGGACAAGATGGAAGGGAATGTGATTGATGATGATTTCCTTGATGTAGAGTTTGAGTTTATACGATGCGATGTGGCTCACCCGCGTCTGACGGATAAATTGCTGGAATGGTCATCTGATAAGAAACAGTTGCTCACCCTCGTTGTTTGCACAAACAATTCGCCCAAAAACATGGCAGTGGCAATGTATCTTCCTCCCGAGATGTATTGCGGTGAAAGCGCAGTGCCAACATGGATTTTTCAAGAAGGCGATGATAGCGTGAGGCAATTGCTTAATAGAACAAAGTATCCTAATATGCATCTGTTTTCGTTTGCTGACCACGAGGTGGCCAGTACGGTAAACTCTCCACTCTACGATTGGGATAGGAGTGTCATCCAGTATTATGAAGAGCATTATAGAACAAAGAAAGTGGCAGAGCAGTGGGAGCACAAACCTCAAGATAACAGGTGGTCGTCGTTGTATAGCATCAAGTCAATTGGAATTAAACTTCGTGCTGTTGGAATTATCGATGTTACCCAAGGTGTTGAAGAATCGAAAAAGCTTTTAATTGATTATTATGAGCATAACCGTTGGGTCGTTGAAAGATTAAGCATGGGGACGCGCCCAACCAATGCTGCACAACATGAATTGATTGCCCGAGAATTAGAAAGGGAAATAAATAAACACCCAGATTGGAAACCCCAAGATGACTCTTCTGCAGAAAGAGACCGCAGCGAAAAAGTATGTAGCGAAATAGAAAAAAACAGGACTGAATTTAGAAGGTTGAAAAAAGGAGAAGGGGAGGGCACTAAAGGCATTGTTGTTCATGATGATATTCGACGGTTTGATGACCTTGATGATTACACTAGATATAAAGACAGGAAAACGCTTGATGACTATATTGAGTCGATAAAGAAGACTCCAAGGTTGTAATGACCCTTTTGTGGTCGGTCCTAAACCGAATTTAAACTGAATTGTTTTGCACATTTATCCATCTAATACAAACGAATTATGACAATCCAGCAAATAGAAGACCAATGCCGCTCCAAGGCAGAAGAACTGCTTGAGAAGCATTTTGGCAAGATTGTTCAAGAAGCCGCTGTCGAACGACCTGAGACCATCGGCGACTACAGTCTTGATTTGCCGAAGCGAATTGAGGAGGAATACTACGATTACCTGAAGGTCTTGTGGACGGAAAACGCTCCAAGCGGTTCGCCTTCCTTTGAGGAAATCATCAACAAGAAACACATCAGCGACCTTATGACTGACGATGACCGAGAGATTATTTTGCCCGCTTACGATGCTGCGATGCGCCGTAACCTGTGGGAGCGAATAACTCAAACCAACCATAAAGATGTAACCTGCTATAAAGGTTTGCTAAAACGCTACACGGAAGACTTGTTGGTTGCCTTGCGCTGCGACTTTATGGAAGATGTGAAAAAAATAAAGTTTGTTGAATGAAAATGTCGAATTGTATGCTTAAAATAGTTGTTAGATTGATTGTCCTTTTCTTTATTATAACAAAGGCATGTTCCGCTAATGCTGAAAATGTCAGTTTGCAGACTGCCCAACGTGCCGCCCAGTCCTTCCTCAACTCCAAAATGGGAGGTAACCCCATGATTCATCTGCTTGACTTTGCCGAGAAAACGGAGCTTCCCAATCTTTACGTCTTCGGCAACGAACGTTGCTTTGTGATTATAGCTGGAGATGATAGTATGCATCCGGTGTTGGGGTATTCTATTGAGAACGCATTCGGAGAAGACGAGATGCCGGAAGAGGTTTTGGCATGGTTGATGCGGTATGATGATGTGATCGTGTATCTTTCAGAGACAAGACCTGAGACCTCGCTTGATATCCAAGCAGAATGGGATTGTCTCCTCAGTGGGAGAGGCCTTGAACCCAAAATAAGGACAAGAGTTTTGCCGCTCGTCAAGACAAAGTGGTCGCATAAAAAACCGCCTTTCAACGATTTGTGTCCTGCTGATACGGCAGGTCCTGGCGGTCATGCGAGAGGAGGTTGTGGGTCAGGAGCTATGTCCCAGTTGATGAACTATTGGGAGCATCCGGTCAGAGGTATAGGATATTTTTCTTATTCTCCTGAACAACTCAATCATCAGTGTCCCCAGTATGGTCAGCAATATGCTAACTTTGGTGAGACCGTATATGATTGGGATCACATGAAAAATGTCTATGCTCTAGGCTATAATGAGACTGAGGGTCTTGCCGTAGCCACATTGATATATCATTGCGCTGTCTCACTACAGATGAATTTTGGTCCCCAAAACAGTTATACGGATCCAGCAAGAATAGCAACTGCATTAAAAACTTACTTTGATTATTCACAAAGCACTAACTATAAGGAAAAGGCAAACTATTCTGATGCCGAATGGAAGACTATGCTGAAAGACGATTTGGATTTGGGTCGGCCGGTGGTCTATCGAGGTCGTGATGCGACGAATCACCTAGGTCATATCTTCATATGCGATGGGTATGACGAAAACGAATACTTTCATTTCAATTTTGATTGGGCAGGTAATTATGACGGTTATTACACCATTGGGAATATTGATATTAACGGGACTGATTATGACCATTTTAACACAGCCATTTTCGATTGTTATCCAAATCCGACTTCCATAAATCCTCCTGTAAATGTAAACGCAACGGTTACTAATCGAAATGTCACGATTACTTGGGCGTCTGTATCTAACGTTTCATACTACAAGCTTTATCGTGATGAGGATTTGATAGCCAACGATTTGCATTCAACAAATTACACAGATAACAATGTCTCTTATGGAACTCATTTTTATTACGTGAAAAGCGTTAAGGCTGATGGAACAATGTCATTAAGGTCAGTCTCTGTTTCCGCAGATGTGCATTTCACGGGGCCAACACCAACGAACTTGCAAGCCTCTGTGACTGGTTACAATGTTAACTTGTCGTGGCAGGGCGAAAACCCCGAAAATGCCATTTTGCAATATGCTAATGGTAGTTGCACAGGTAGCGGTGGCGTCAACACCGAAGGCAGTAGGACTAATTGGGCACAACGCTTTCCTGTTTCCATGCTGCAGGATTACATGGGAATGGCCATCGAGAAAGTGTCTTTTTATGCCAGAAAAACAGGCGACTATACTGTTGGCATTTATAAAGGCGATGTGATGAACACTAATGAATTGGTGTGTGAGCAGAGTCTTTCCGCTACTGCTGGAAGTTGGTATGACATCGTGTTTACAACGCCAGTCGCCCTTGATTGTACGCAAGATCTCTGGATTGTGTTTAATTCGTATGCGTATAAACCCGCTTCATATTGTTCATATTCGGGGCCTTATCATGACGATGCTTTGTTGTATTCCAATACCCAATCGGGCGTTTTAGTGTGGCAGCGTCTTACTGACAACAAGGCATGGCTGATGAAAACCTACCTCACCGACGGCACTTATACATACAACCTTTATCGCAACGATGAAGCCGTGGTCACCAACTTGATCAACAATACCTACACAGACAGCAACCTAACCGACGGTTTCTACGATTACCATGTCACGACCAACTATTTCGGTGGAGAATCGGACCCGTCGAATACGGTCAACTTGATGGTTGGCAACCCGACCTATTCCATCAATGTCTTTGCTAATCCCAGTAATGGAGGTTCGGTGACAGGAGGAGGCACCTACAATTACAACCAAAGTTGTACCGTGACGGCGACGCCCAACACGGGATGCGCTTTCGTAAACTGGACAGAAAACGGCACTGTCGTTTCGTCCGATGCCAGCTACACCTTTACCGTGACGGAAAATCGCTACCTTGTAGCACACTTCCAGATGCAAAGTTACACCATTTCAATCTCTGCCGATCCAAACAACGGTGGCACAGTGACAGGTGGCGGGACATATAACTACGGTCAAACGTGTACATTGACCGCCACGCCAGCGACAGGTTATGAATTCGTCAATTGGACGAAAAACGGTACGCAGGTCTCGACAAGCGCCAACTATTCATTCACCGTGACGGAGTCGGCTGCTTATGTGGCGCATTTCCAGTTCCAGAGTTTCACTATTACTGCCACTGCCGCCCCGAGCGATGGAGGCACGGTTGCAGGCGGAGGTGCCTATAACTATGGGCAGACGTGCACCTTGACAGCCATGCCATCGACAGGCTATGAATTCGTCAATTGGACGAAAAACGGTACGCAGGTCTCGACAAACGCCAACTATTCATTCGCGGTGACAGAGTCTGCAGCCTATGTGGCGCATTTCCAGTTCCAGAGTTTCACTATTACTGCCACTGCCGACCCGAACGATGGGGGCATGGTTGCAGGTGGAGGTGCCTATAACTACGGGCAGACATGTGTATTGTCGGCCACGCCAGCGATAGGTTATGAATTTGTTAATTGGACGAAAAACGGTACGCAAGTTTCTGCAAATGCCAACTATTCATTCACCGTGACAGAATCGGCCGCCTATGTGGCGCATTTCCAGTTGCAAATCTACACCATATCAGTTTCCGCTAATCCGAGCAACGGCGGAACAGCGACTGGTGGAGGAGTCTTTCACTATGGCGACGTTTGCTCCGTCATTGCCACGGCCAACGCGGGGTTCAATTTCGTCAATTGGACAGAGAGCGGGAATCCGTGTTACAATAATCAGACATACTCTTTCACTGTTACTTCAAACCGCACCCTAGTAGCCAACTTCACCACGCAAAACTACGTCATTACGGCCTTGGCCGAACCGATTGAGGGCGGGACGATAACAGGGGCTGGAGGCTACAACTATGGCGAAAGCTGCACGCTGACAGCTACCGAGAATATGGGATATAATTTCCTAAGATGGACGAAAAACGGGGCAGAGGTTTCCCAAAACTCTAACTACACCTTCATTGTCTCCGAGTCGGCGACCTATATTGCTCACTTCACGGCACAGGACTATACGGTGACTGTTGCATCCAATCCAGTCGAAGGTGGCACCGTCAGTGGCGGCGGCACATATAGTTATGGCCAAACCTGCACCGTACATGCCTCGGTCAACTCTTGCTATACCTTTGATAATTGGACGGAGAATGGCAATGTCGTCTCCAACCAACTCGATTATAGTTTTGTTGTGACGAGCAACCGCAACCTGATTGCCAATTTATCAAAAGAGACATACGAAATCACCGCTGAGGTCAACCCGATAGACGGAGGCTCCGTAATTGGAACAGGCACTTACCAATGTGGAGAGATGGTTACGTTAACTGCAGAACCCAATGAGAACTATTCTTTCCTCAATTGGACGGAAAACGGCAATATCGTCTCATTGGAATCGATAATGCAATTTGAGGCCAATGAGATACGGCATTTGACGGCTAACTTCTCGTACTATGATGGAGTGGGCGAGTGCGTCATGCCCATTGAGATTTATCCCAATCCGGCGAATGAGATACTTACCATTCGGGGGGAGGGCATCTATAGGGTAATGGTGTTCAATATGGCTGGACAGGTGGTTGAGGATAGGGAAGTGCATGGACAAGAACAAATACAAATTGATGTTCATGGTTATAGAGTAGCATCTTATTTTATGCATATCCTTACTGAAGATGGTTGGAGTGTGAGACGGTTTGTCAAAGAATGATGTCCTTCAATCGACACCCTCGATGAATTGACCCTGCTGTATGAGAGGGAGATTTGAGGCACTACACCAATTTGTATCCCACCACCGGTCCCAAGAATATGGCTATGTAGACCAAAGTGATCCAAGGCTGGTATTCGACATAGAACTGTTTGAAGGTCAGGCTCCATGGATGCTTGATAAGCACCCATCCGAAGAGGTCGAAGACGATACAGATGGAGACCCAGATCGCCCCTGTTGTTAAGGCTTCGGTCAGAGTGGGGTCGGGGAGGGCTCTCATATACAGCCACCCGAACAAGGAGAAGAAGATGATATTGTAAAGCGGATGCCAAGGCTTGGTCTTTTCGTAGCCTTCGCCCATACCAGGTCCCTCTTTCATCGAGCTGTATTTCAGCACAACGATGTTAAAGATGGTATGCAGGATTCCGATGAAGGTCACCACGAAATAGGCCACCCAAAACCATAGCATGGACATCCCAAAATCCTGCATGTTGTTCTGGTATTACTCCACCATAATCTTCAAGATCTCCACATCCGTCTCCTTCATGCCCAAGCGGCCAAGGCAGCCGATGTGGTCGATGGTCTCTTCGACGTCCTTGCCGATGATGCCATCGCCGCCGAGGAGGTTGCAGCCCTGCTTACTCATCTCATAGCCGAGGATGCCCGCCTCCACGGAGAGAGCAATCTTGCCGGCGCACGAGGGCTTGGCGCCGTCGCAGACGATGCCTGCCGCCATGCCCAAGGCGTTTTCAAGGGTGTGCTCGATGATGTTGAGTGGCTCACCCATGAGGTAGGCGATGCCACAGCCCGAGGCGCAGCCTGCGCTGACGGCGCCACAGTAGGCCGAGAGACGACCGATGCCGGTCTTCTGGTGGATGGCCACCAGGTTCGACAAGGCTACGGCACGAATTGTGCGTTCCTCATCGATGTTGTATTCTTCAGCGTAGGCGAGGATGGGCAGGCTGACCGTCATGCCTTGGTTGCCGCTGCCCGAGTTGATGATGACGGGCATCTCGCATCCGCTCATGCGGGCGTCGCTACCTGCCGCAGCCCATGCACGGGCTTTGATTCTCACGTCTGTTCCAAAACTCAAAATGGTGCTGCCGATGTTGGCACCCCAGCCGTTCTTCAGGCCTTCCTGCGAGATGGCCTTGTTGCATTCGATTTGGGGATTGATGATGGGCTTGAGGTCTTCGATGTCAGCAGTGTTGGCGAAGTCGTAGATGCTCTTCATGCAGAGGCAGCTGCGGTCGGTGAGCTTGGTGGCGCCGCTCTCCGCATAGCCCGAGTCGAACAGCACCTGGTCGTCTTTCTCCATCCGCACGATGTTAGTGTGGAAACCAGCGATGCGCACACTAGCGGAATGTTCCTCATTATATAAGGTGACCGTCACATCAAGCTGGGCGATAACATTCAGGGGGACGATGGTCATCAAGGTGTTGTCCAAAAACTCGGCGATCTCCTTTTTCTGATCGGGTGTCACCTCGGCGATGACCTCAAGGGCTTTCTTGGGGTTGCCGGCCACGATGCCAGCCGCCACCGAGGCTTTCAGGCCTTTCATGCCCTTGGTGTTGGGCACGATGACGCTCTTCACATTCTTGATGATATTGCCACTCGCCTTGATCTCAACGCGTTTGGGCATGGTGCCAAGGATTTCATGGGCTTTTGCGGCGGCGTAGGCCAGGCAGATCGGTTCGGTGCAGCCCATGGCGGGCACGAGTTCCTCCTTGAGGATGCTCAAGTATGAGGTGTACAAACAATCGCTTTTATCCATCAACTTGTAATTTTCGGCAAAAATAGAAAAAAAAGTCCATTTCATTTGTTTGGATTAAAATAATCCCTAACTTTGCCAAAAATCTCAACAACTAACCCAATGTAGAATAAAATTGTTTCAATCATGAACGACAGTTTTGAAACCTCTCTGAAGGCGTGGAATGAAAACGAAAAAGCCGCCAACGAACTCATCAACATCGTAGGAAGACTGTGGTACGACAAGTCAGTGGAGCTCATCATGTTGCGCTCGCTGTTGGTCAACCGTGGTTCGGGCAAGATCCTCAACAAGCACCTTCGCGCTGAAGCCGTGTTGCACAAGCCCGTGCGTGTGCAGGACTCTTTGCTCATCGCCAAGGCCCTCCTTGCCGAGAACCTCGCACCAGCCCGTATCGACCTTGGTCGCCTCAATTCTGAGTGGACGGATGAGAAAGAAAAGTATAACAACGACGTCACGGCTTTCGTTCGCGACAAGCTTCATTACATCATCAATGCGGTTCCTCGCAGCAACAAGGTGCAGGATGTCATCCTTTACGGTTTCGGCCGTATCGGTCGTATCCTCTGCCGTGAGATGACAGAGATGGCTGGCCGTGGCGATGCCCTCCGTGTGCGTGCTATCGTCACCCGCAAGAACTCGCCTGAGGACATCCTGAAGCGTATCAACCTGTTCCGTACCGACTCGGTGCACCGTTATTTCCACGGCGTGTGCTATCCGCTGCTTGAGGAGAATGCCATGATGGTCAACGGCCAGAAGATACTCTTCCTTGAAAGCAAGAACCCCGAGGACCTCGACTACACGCAGTATGGCATCAACGATGCTTTGCTGATCGACAACACGGGCGCTTTCCGTGATCGTGAGTCTTTGGCCCGTCACCTGCAGGCCAAGGGTGTCAGCAAGGTGTTGCTCACTGCTCCTGGTAAGGGCGACATCCCGAATGTGGTGTACGGTGTCAACCAAGACACGCTTGACCTTGAGAATGAGACCGTTTTCTCGGCCGCATCTTGCACCACCAACGCCATCGTGCCCGGTCTTGAGGTCATGCTGAAGAACTTCGGCATCGTGAAGGGTCACATCGAGACCATCCACAGTTACACCAACGACCAGAACTTGCTGGACAACTACCACAAGAAAGAGCGTCGTGGTCGTTCGGCCCCGTTGAACATGGTTATCACCGAGACGGGTGCTGGCAAGGCCGCTGCCAAGGCTATTCCCGAACTGAAGGGTAAGCTGACGAGCAATGCCGTGCGTGTGCCTACGCCTGACGTGTCGTTGGCAGTGCTGGCTCTCGACGTCGAGAAAGCCACCACAGTTGAAGAGGTGAACGAGGCCTTCCGTCTCGCCTGCCTTGAGGGTAACCTCATCGAACAGATCCGCTTCAGCAGCAACACCGAGTTCGTCAGCAGCGACGGCATCGGCGACAGCTGCGCCTGCATCTTTGATGCTCCCGCCACCAAGGTCAGCGAAGACGGCAAGACCGTGATCCTGTATCTGTGGTACGACAACGAGTTCGGCTACAGCAATCAGGTGGTCCGCCTCGCTCGCCACATCGGCCAGGTGAAGAGCTACAGATACTATTAATCTGACGCGAGACCGCGAGACTACGGGACACGGGACTATGGAGTATTCCAAGGTCCCGTGTTTTTGTGGGTCCCACTGTTTATTAAACATTTTGCTTGTTTATTTGAAAAAAAATGAGTATATTTGTAGGCAATAACATAAAACGTCAAAATCATGAAAAAAAATCTCCTCCTTTTGGGAATGGTTTTCCTTTCCTCCTTATGCTTTGCCCAAGTGAGTAAGCAGAATGCCATCGAAATCGTCATGGATTCGGTTTTCGGCAGCGACTCAAAAAACGTAAATGTGTATATGGATCCCTACCCCATAGAGCATTTAGTGGCAACTGTCTATGGCAACGACACCGTATCATTGACGTGGTCCTTGCCGCAATGCTATAACACAGAAAGTATTACTTTGACATGGATGACAAATGAAGAAATAGAAGACTATACTTCATATGGCTACGATTCTTTCATGGGGCACCTCTATGATGCGAATGATTTGCAGGGAGTCGTTGGCAGAAGGATTGAGTCAGTAACTTTCCAGAAGGTTTCAGATTGGCGTTATTATGTTTACATTTGGAAACAATCCAATGGTTCAGAGATGGAAACGATGTATTCGCAGATTGTGCCAGAGGATGTTCCGATGGGAGAGAATACAATCTATGTAGATGAAGAATTGTATATTGAACCAAATACCCAATATTGGATATCCATAAGAGCCAAAATTCCAGATGGATATCAGTCTAAAGATCTATATCCATTTTGCCAAGGTGGTTTACCAATCGTGCATGGCAAAGGAGACTTGATGATGGGAGCGAATCCTCCATATGTGTGGATTTCGAACAATTACTTGAATTTTTGGTTGAAATTCACGTTGGGAGGCCTGGATAAAAAAATAAATGGAATGGCATGTAATCGAACATTGTCAAATCAATACCGCATCTATCGCAATGGCGACTTGATAGCCGAAATCCCCTACACTTTCCAGACCTATTTTACTGACACCGAATTCACGAAAGGAATTGATGTTGAATATTGCGTCACAGCGGTTTACGGCGATGAGGAATCGGAGCCCGTTTGCGCTACGGCGAGCATCACAGGCGTTGGCGAAGTATCCACGGCCTACGGCATCACCATTGCGCCTAATCCCACCAGCGGCCAACTCACCGTCATGGGCAAGGAACTTCGCCGTGCCGAGGTAGTCAATATGCTTGGGCAGCATATCATCAGCGTTAACGGCACCGGCGACGAACTGCAAATCGACATGGCAGACCTGCCAAGCGGCGTTTACTTCATCGAGATTGCCGATATCGATGGGAAACGTTGCGTGAAGAAGGTGATGAAGGAATGACTTCCAAAGGCCGCAAAACGGTATTCATTGAAAAAAGTGTCCTACGGGACGCTTTTTTTTCGTATTTTTGCCGCCTTATTTGCAAAATCTATTCTAATGAACAATAAAAACACCCTTATTGGTTTTGTCCTCATTGCAGCCATCCTCTTCGGCTGGATGTATTTCATGAGTCCCTCGAAAGAGGAACGCGAGAAGCAGATGCACATCCAAGACAGCATCCGTCAGGCTCGCATCGAACAGATGCGTGCCGATTCCATCAAGAACGTGGAACGCCAAGAGGCCGCTGCTATGGCACAAGCTGCCGACAGCGCAGTCATGGCTGATATGGATTCGGCCACTTTGGCGCAGCAACAGTCCGCTGCCCTGCGCGACAAATACGGCATCTTCTTCGGCGCCTCGCAAGGGGAGGAGCAGACATGGACCGTCGAGAACAAAATGCAACGCCTTACCTTTAGCAACAAAGGAGGCTTCCTCAAGAAAGTGGAACTGAAAGACTACAAGGCCTATGGCGATTCGCTGCCGCTGATCATGTTCGACACTGCTACCGTCAAGTTCGACTTGTCGTTCTTTGCCCAGAACCTGCGCATTAATACCTCGCAGTTTTACTTCGAACCATTCTTGAATGGACAACCCTATAACGGCCAACCTCTCACCGTGGCAGAAGGCGACAGTCTCGTTTTCGCCATGCGCCTACCATCCGACAATCCCCAGAAATACATTGAATATGTCTACACAATTCACGGTGACAACTATATGATGGATTTTGACATCCGCACTGTTGGCATGAAAGATGTCGTCGCCTCCAATGTCGACTTCATGAGTCTTGACTGGGGCATCGACATGATGAAACAGGAGAAGAGCACCGACCGCTTCGCTGACGAGTCGGTCTATTACCGCGCCCTCAATGACAAAGATGTCGACCACCTCAAGGTGAACAAAGACGTGGAGGAAAACATCAATACCAAACTGAAGTGGATTTCCTTCAAACAACGCTTCTTTTGTAATGTCATTGTGGCCAAAGAAGGCTTCAACAATGCCAATATGGCGGTCAGCACACGGCAGTCGGATAACCCACGTTATTACAAGTCGATGTCGACCAACATCAGCATTCCCTACGACAAGGAGGCTGAAGTCAACGTGGTGCCGATGTCGCTTTACTTTGGCCCCAACCATTTCAAGACCTTGCGCAGTTACAAGTTGGGATTGCAAGACCAAATCAACTTGGGCAACTTTTTCCTCATCCGTTGGATTAACTATGGTGTCATCGCCGTCTTCAACTGGCTGAGCCAATATGGATGGAACTACGGTATCGTCATCCTCATCCTGACCATCATCATCAAGACCTTGCTTTTCCCCTTGGCATTCAAGTCATACAAGTCGTCGGCCATCACTCGCGTGTTGAAGCCTGAGATGGAGGCCATCAACGAGAAATATCCCAAGCAGGAGGATGCCATGAAGAAGCAGCAGGCGGTAATGAACCTGCAAAAACAGGCTGGCGTGAGTCCCGCATCGGGATGCCTGCCTGCCTTGCTGCAGTTCCCCATCCTCATCGCCATCTTCCGTTTCTTCCCTGCAAGTATCGAATTGCGACAGCAATCCTTCCTTTGGGCAGAAGACCTCTCGACGTACGATAGCATCGTCGAGTTCCCGCGCTTCCTTGGCATGGACCACCTCAGCCTGTTCACCATCCTGATGACCATCACCACGCTCATCTATACCTATGTCAACAACAAGCAGATGGATGTCTCGAGCAACCCGCAGATGAAACCTATGAAATGGATGATGTATCTGATGCCTATCATGTTCTTCGCCATCTTCAACAATTACTCGGCGGGTCTTAGTTACTACTACATGCTGGTCAACATCATCACCTTCATCCAGATGTTCATTTTCCGTAAGATGATCAATGAAGACAAGGTGCGTGCCACGATTGAAGAGAACAAGCGCAAACCTCAGAAGAAGTCGAACTTTATGAAGCGTCTGGAGGAAGCACAGAAGCAGCAAGCCAAATTGCAACAACAGCAGAAGAAGAGATAAAACCTTTAGCTATTAGCCATTAGCTGTTAGCCTTGAAGCTAATGGCTAATGGCAAAAGATAATAGCAAAAAAAAGCCAGTAGCCAAAAGCATGATAACACATGAAATAAAATGGAAAAACTTGAAATATTCTTGAACGCTATCCTTGAAACTCGCAAGGTGTGGCTGCTTGAAGCCAAGGAAGGTTTCTTTGCCATGTTGGAGGATGCTGATGGCGAACCTTACATCCCTCTGTGGGAGTCGGAGACGCTAGCTGCTCAGGCCGCCCAAGGCGATTGGGAAGGCTATACGGTGACAGACATGGGTTTCTCCGAACTGCAGCAGTGGCTTAAGGAACTCTCTGCCGATGAGATCGACATCGCTGTTTCGCCTGAAGTCGATGGCGAGATTACAGCGATACCTTCCAACAAGTTCAGGACATGGTTGCAACCTTATGACGACCACTCTTTTAAGGATGAGGACAGTGACGAGGACTTCGACTATGGCGACGGATGGGCACAACCGTGGTCTTAGTTGATAGTTTAAAGTTGAGTGTTTAGAGTGTAGAGTTGAGAGATAGTAGGGAGTGTGGAGTTTGGAATTTGGAATTGTAGGGCTGTCACACCGTGGCAGCCGTACATTAAGAATAAGAAAAAACAGTTGAGAGGATGGGGCGGTCAAAAAATGAATAACGATGAAAAGCAAACTCTTTGGTGTCCTTTTGCTGATTGAGACTGCTGCTTTGCTGTTGACGGCGGCGGTGGCCTTCCATTATCAGCGCGTGGCAGGGGAGACTGATGCACGGTGTTTCGTCCTTACTGCCGCGCTGACGGGTGCCGTGGGTTTGTTGCTCTACAACATTGGCCATACGGCAAAAAAGAGTCCATTGCAAATTCGCGACTCCTTTCTTGTAGTGGCGCTGTCTTGGGTGCTGTTTTCGGTATTCGGCATGTTGCCCTTTCTGATGTATGGCACTGTCGACAATGTCACTGACGCTTTTTTTGAGACCATGTCCGGTTTCTCGACTACGGGTGCCACCATCCTTGACAACATTGACCAACAACCTCATGGCATACTATTTTGGCGCAGCATGATGCAGTGGATGGGAGGTTTGGGCGTAGTGGTTTTTACCTTGGCGTTCATTCCTTCTGTGGCCAAAGGTTCAAAGAAGATGTCGCTTTTCGCAGCAGAGGCTCCAGGGCTAAGTGTTGAGAAACTCGCTCCCACCATGGGTGCTACCTCGCGTCTGTTGTGGATTATTTATATTGTTTTGACGCTACTCTGCGCCGTCGCCTATGCGCTGGGCCCAATGAACAGGTTCGATGCCGTGTGCCACGCATTCACTACCATCGCTACAGGCGGTTTCAGCACGCACCAAGCCAGCATCGGCTATTTCCAATCCGACTACATTGAGTGTGTGTGCATCGTCTTCATGCTGCTGTCAGGCATTAACTTCGCGATGTATCATTTCTTGTTCAATGGTCGTTTCGATGTCATCAGGCGCAACGAGGAACTGCGTTGGTATCTGATAGCGATTCTTGTTTTCACGCTATTGATTATTGGTCGCTTCTTCTTTGCCCCTCATTTCAATTTGATGACTGACGAACAATTGGCCTCGCACCCGCAGTCATGGTGGGAGCGCATACGCACCTCATTGTTCCATGTGGTGGCGTTGCTGTCGAACACGGGTTTCCAGGGCAGCAATTATGACTATGATCTCTGGGGTCGTATCTTCCTTATCCCGACCGTGGTCATGATGATTGTGGGTGGCTGCGCGGGCTCTACCAGCGGTGGTATTAAAATGGTGCGTGTCATCGTGCTGTTCAGGTACATGAAGAAGACGGTTTACGAGATGTTGCATTCTTCGAGTGTCTATACCGTCAAGGTGGCGGGGCAGATTGTAGACGACCTTGCATTGAAGCGTGTGCTGTCGTTTTTCTCTCTTTTCATCATTCTCTTCATGGTGAATGTGGTTGCCCTATCCGCTATGGGCATGACGATGGAAGATGGGGCCATCTCGTTTTTGACGTGCTTCAGCAACTATGGTCCCGGTTCGGGCATTACAGGACCGAGTGGCACCTTTGATGCCATTCCCAACGCGGCCAAGTGGTTGCTGTCGTTCGACATGGTCGTAGGCCGTCTCGAGATCTTCACGATCCTATTGCTATTTTCGCGCAGTTTCTGGCAGACAAAATAATATCATGGGCTTTGGTCCAACAGTCCATGAGAAATGGCATGATTGTTGTAATTGGTAGGGCAAAACCATTAAAACTATAAGCATTATGTTGTTGATCCTGCTTACAATACTGATGGCGCTGACAATCGGCTTGATCATGCTGAGGAAGGCATTGGGACACTCCATCTTCAACAAGCCTACATGGTGGGTTGCTATCATCACCGCCATTACGGGCGTGCTGCCTATTTATCTCTTGCTGTGTCTCTTCGGCTTTATGGGCGTAGAGCGCGAGGAGGAGTTTTGATGCTTACTTCAAATCAATGAAAGGCACTGAGTTGCCCAGCATGTACTGCGGCATCTTGCCATCCCATTTCTGTACGGCTTCGTAGTTCACCAACTTGGGGTTGCTCTCCAATGCAGCCGCTTTGATGCTCATGGCCTCAGCTTCGGCTTGGGCCTTGATTTTTGTTTGTTTGGCCTGTTCCTCCACCTGGATGGTGACGTTCTTGGCCTTCAAGGCGTTCTGCTCGGCCACTTGCTTCTCCTTGATGGCGGTCTCGAAGTCATCGTCGAAGTCGATGTTAGTGATTTGGAATTGGACATTCATGAAATAGTTGCTGTCAAGAGCCTCCCTGAGGGAAATCTCGATTTCGCGTCGTACAGCGTCACGGTTTTCAACGATTTCTGTTGCAGCAAAATTACCAAAGCTTTGTTTCATGGCCGAGCGGATGAAGGGCACCACGATGCGGTTGTGGTAGTCGTCGCCGACGTTTTTCATCAGTTTGCTGACGTTCTCGCGCACTAGGTCGTAGTTGATGGTGTATTCCACCTCCGAGGTCTGTACGTCCTTGGTGTAGCTGTTTTCTTTGCCGTCAAACTTCTTCTGCTGCACGTTCACGCGCTTGATGGTCTGTATGAAAGGGATTTTCATGTGCAGGCCGTCCCCAATGACCTCGTCGCTCATCTTGCCGAAGGTGGCGAGCACGCCACGTTCCGTCGAGCGGATGGTGTAGAAAGAGGAGAAGAACACGAGGATGGCGAAGAGTCCCACAATGCCCCAAAGGATATAGCGTCCGATTTTCTTTTTGTTGGGGTTGATGTTAATGTTGTAAGGTTGGTTCATGATAGAGTTGTTTTTGACTTGTTTATTTGTAGGGCAAAAGTACACAATAATTTGAAATCTTGGCTTTTTTCTTTTTGTGTCGGTTTTTTGTTTATTTTTGCTTCTTCATAAAAATACGAAAACAAAAACTTAAATCAATGGATAACAGACTATTAGACAACAAACTCCCTTATTTGGTGGCCGATATGGGTTTGGCCGCTTGGGGTCGCAAGGAAATAGAAGTGTCGGAGCACGAAATGCCCGGCCTGATGTCGCTTCGCAAAAAGTATGGCGACACAAAACCGCTGAAAGGCGCGAAGATTATGGGTTCGCTGCACATGACCATCCAGACGGCATGCCTTATTGAGACTTTGGTGGAATTGGGCGCTACAGTGCGCTGGTGCAGTTGCAATATCTATTCAACGCAAGACCATGCTGCCGCTGCTATCGCTGATACGGGCACGGCGGTCTTCGCTTGGAAAGGCGAAACTCTCGAAGACTACTGGTGGTGCACCAAGCGTGCCATCATTTTCCCTGATGGTACGGGTCCCGACCTGATTGTGGATGATGGCGGCGATGCCACTTTATTGATTCATAAGGGTTATGCATGCGAGAATGATCCCAAGCTTCTTGACGCACCTACTGGCAGCGCGGAAGAAACTGCATTAATGAGTGTCATCAAGGCGACCTATAAAGAGAATCCCACTTTCTGGCATACCGTTGTGGCAGGATGGAAGGGCGTCTCGGAAGAAACCACCACAGGTGTGCATCGCCTTTATCAGATGCACGAGCGTGGCGAGTTGTTGGTGCCTGCTATCAACGTGAATGACTCGGTGACGAAGTCGAAGTTCGATAACTTGTACGGTTGCCGCGAGTCGCTTGCTGACGGCATCAAACGCGCTACCGATGTGATGATTGCTGGCAAGGTGGTCGTCGTTTGCGGTTACGGCGAAGTGGGCAAGGGGTGTTCACACTCGATGAAGAGCTATGGCGCTCGCGTCCTCGTCACCGAGATTGACCCCATCTGCGCATTGCAAGCCGCCATGGAAGGTTTCGAGGTGACAACGATGGAAGAAGCCGTCAAGGAAGGCAACATCTTCGTCACCACGACAGGCAACTGCGATGTGATCACGCTTGAACATATCCTTCAAATGAAAGATCAAGCCATCGTGTGCAACATTGGCCATTTCGACAACGAGATCCAAGTGGACCGTCTCGAGAAAACCGAGCATCTGAAGGAGAAAATTAACATTAAGCCCCAAGTCGACAAGTATATCTTCGATGACGGCCACTGCATCTTCCTGTTGGCATCGGGTCGTTTGGTCAACCTGGGTTGCGCCACGGGCCATGCCAGTTTCGTGATGAGCAACTCGTTCACCAACCAAACCTTGGCACAGATGGACCTCTGGGAGAAACGTGGTCAATATAAAGTGGGTGTGTACTGCTTGCCCAAGTATTTGGACGAGGAGGTGGCCCGTCTGCATCTCGAAAAGATTGGCGTGAAGTTGACCAAGCTTACGCAGAAGCAGGCCGACTACATAGGCGTTCCCGTCGAGGGACCCTACAAGTCGGACATCTATCGTTATTAATCTAAAGACGGATTATGCCAATGAGATGGTCATGGTTCTTGCCTGACACTAATTTGGCCTGCGATTGATGCGAATCGTTTTTGTATTCTTGGGAGCGGTGCTTTCGGCATTGCTCCCATTTTTTGTGTTATTGGCTTTGGTGATGACGAATACAGCGTCGCCCAAACGGTTGTTGACGCGGCGTTTCTTCAAGTCGCGGATGGAGGATGGGAAATCAAATGTCAGCGCTTTGCCTTTGACGGTGATTGTGGTCCGTTCTGTTGTAAGTTCCAGGCCGGTCTCGGTATCGTACCATCGGATGTCGTAGGCTGTCCCGTCATACTGCTTTGCGATTGGCAGTGTGATGCTGTTGCTCCGTGAGCTGGGACGTGGACGCTTGTTGGCATTCATAGTATAAACGTAGCCTTTGGCGTCGAAGACGCCATCGTCTTTGAAGTGCCCATTAGAGCCTTCCTTGTCAGTGAGGCGGCGCAGCGCTTGGTAAGTGAAGGTAGTGTCTTGGCTCCATCCGTATAAAGTGTCTTCAGCCGTGTTGGCCATATAATAGGTCTCAAGACCGTTGGGGAAGACGACAGAATGCTTGACGGCACTGTCGTTTTCGCCCGTTGTGCGCGGGTTGAAGGTCGCTGAAGGGATAGGCAGGCTCTTGCTGAAGGTGAGCATGGGTTTGAATACGCCATGCGTACCGCATTTCTCGAGCGCAGACCACTGCCAAAACGAAGCTGAACCCATCATGCCTGAGAATAGAGTGGACCACAAGGTGTTGTGAAGGTCGATGCCGAAGGGGTCTTTCTCATAGTATTTTTGAGCATTGGAACTGCCAAACCCGAACTCACCGATGAAAAAGGGTTTGTTCGGGTAGACTTTGCGGACTTCGATGCTGGAGAGATATAGTTTGTGTGATATTTGTTCTCCCGACTTGGCCTTTTGCACGTTAGCATAATGGTGATCCTGTACGATGTCCAAGTCTTTGTAAATGCGTTTGAAAAGGTAATCCTCTGCATCATAGCCTATTGATGTCGTGACAGGATGGTGGAATGGGTCGATGGATTTGATGTATTGCACCATATCGCTGTGCCATTGTGTGGCAGCGTTGGTGTATGTGTCGAAGTGCTTTTTGTCGAGGTCCATGTTGGAGACCTCATTCCAGAGTTCCCATGCTACGATATTGGTGGCATAGCCCCACCGAGCGATGATGTAGCGGACGAGGTTGCGGGCCATCCTTTGGGCTTCCTTGTCGGTGAAGAAGTCAGTCGGTGTTTTTAGTCCCAAAACGGTGTGGTAAGGGTTAAGACGCCAGTCGGCGGGGTTTTTGTCCAATGCTCCATCGTGTTTTGGGTCCGCCTTGAAGTCGCCAAAGGTGAAGATGCATGGCATGATGGCGATACCCTTTTGGGCAGCATACGCGACGATGTGGTCCAACTCGGCAGCATCTTTCTGGTTGAGCGTGTTGTCGAAATACAAGGCGGTATTGCCCTTGACGGTTTGGGTGTATTCATAGCCGTAGAGCGAAAGGTATTGCGTCCGGTTGAGCCAAATCCGCATGTAATTGGCGCGATCCGACAACGAATCGATGCGACGCTCGTACTCATAGATGCCGTTAGGCGTAGCAAAGTTGTAGTATGACTTGCAAGAGTACCAGGCCACGTTGGGGCCAATAGGGAAGAAGGAATGGCTTTGCCGCTTGCCATCTGCGACGACATCACGCTTGAGGTAGCGAGCATTGGCCTTAGTGATGAAACCAGAGGCGTTTCTGACAGACTTGCAATTGAAACTGAACACGGTATTGTTGTAGGAATCAAGGTTGACAGAACCCTTCTTGTCGGTGGCATGTATGGCAAAGCGCCATGTGCCCTCTTGGTCGGGAGTGAAACGCACCTTCCAACCATTGCTGCGCGTGTCGGTTTGAGACTTCTCGTAGCCTTTGTGCTCTTCAAAACGGTAGCCTTCATAATAGAAGCCGTTGACTTTCAACATCCGACCGTCGGGCGCGGTGAACTCGGCGTAGACGTCAATGACGTCAGGTTCGTACGGATTGGCGTAAGTGCCCATTTGGAAAGAGATTTCATATAGGTCGAAGAGATTAACGGCGCTAGGGAAAGTCAATCCGTTGATCTTGGGTTGGGCATATCCCAGCATGATGATGCCGAACAAAAAGGCAAAGACGATAAGTTTCTTCATGTTTTCAAGTTTATTTTGGCAAAAATAAACAAATTATGCCAATTTTTGTATCTTTGCCATTTAAAAATCCAGCAGGTTCCCTGCTTATTTCGTAATCATGAAAATTGCTGTAAACACACGCTTGTTGCTGAAAGACAAACTCGAAGGCATCGGTTGGGTGGCCTACGAAACTCTACGCCGCATGGTGAGCAACCATCCAGAGGTGGAGTTTTATTTCCTCTTTGACCGCACCCCCGATCCCATGTTCGTTTTCGGTGACAACGTGAAGCCCATTGTGCTGTTTCCCCAAGCGAGGCATCCTTTCTTGTTCATTTGGTTCTTTGAGTTCTCGGTAAAGAAAGCGCTGAAGAAGATCAAGCCAGACTTGTTTTTTTCGCCCGACGGTTATCTCAGTCTGCGTTCTGAAGTTCCTCAAGTTGCACAGTTCCATGACCTTAATTTTGAGCATTTCCCCAAAGACATGCCAAAGATTCATCTTTGGCACTATAAGAAATACTTTCCTCAGTTTGCGCGAAAGGCGCGGCGCATTGTGACGGTGTCGGAATTCTCGAAGCAGGACATAATGGAATGTTACGGCATTGAACCAGAGAAGATTGACGTGGCATACAATGGCGTGAATGAGCAGTTTGCTCCTATTTTCGATGAGGAGCAGGAGGCGGTGCGCGCTAAATATACGGACGGCAATCCTTTTTTCATGTTTGTCGGTTCGCTGCACCCTCGCAAGAACTTGGCGAGGTTGTTTACGGCTTTTGACTTGTTCAAGAGCCAGACGCCTTCCAATGTTAGGCTGCTGATTGTTGGCGAGAAGCGTTGGTGGTCGGAACCCATTGAGCAGGCGTACAATGCAATGCGCTTCAAGGATGAGGTGATCTTTGCCGGACGATTGAGTGCCGAAGACCTGCATTTGGTGACGGCGTCGGCTTTGGCGTCGGTGTATGTGTCATATTTTGAAGGTTTCGGCATCCCCATCTTGGAGGCGTTCCGATGTGGCACGCCCGTCATCACCTCCAATGTGACTTCCATGCCGGAGGTGGCCGATGATGCAGCATTGCTTGTTGATCCCTTTAGCGAGGCATCTATTGCTGAAGGCATGACGGAAATGCTTGACGAGAATGTGCGAGAAACCTTAGTGGAAAAAGGAAAGGAAAGGGCCAAGGCCTTCTCTTGGGACAGGACCGCTGATGACATTTGGAACTCTTTAATGAAAGCAATAAAAGAATAAAAAAATGGCAAAAATTGTAATGTATCCCGCTGACAATAAGAAAGAAACTGTCGATTGGAAAGATGCCCAGGGACAGCACATCACTGCTGTGAGGCGCAATATTTTGGTGCTTGGCTCAGGAGGTCGGGAACATGCCTTGGCGTGGAAACTGGCGCAGAGTGAAGGTGCGCATGTGTTCATCGCGCCGGGCAATGCTGGTACAGCGCAAGTAGGCGTTAACGTGAATATCAAGCTTTCTGATTTTGAAGCCATAAAGGATTTCTGCTTAAAGCAGGAGATTCATCTTGTTGTAGTAGGTCCCGAACAACCGCTGGTCGATGGTATCGTCGATTTCTTCAAAGGCGATGCCGAACTGAAGGGCTTGAAAATCATAGGTCCCGACCGGCGCGGCGCTCAGTTGGAAGGCAGCAAGGCCTTTGCCAAAGGTTTTATGGAGAAGTACGGCGTGCCTACCGCTAAATGCATCAAGGTCAACAAAGACAACCTCGATGAAGGATACAAGTTCCTAGAAAGCGTGAAGGCACCTTATGTGCTAAAGGCCGATGGTCTTGCTGCAGGCAAGGGCGTTCTGATTATCAATGACTTGCAAGAGGCTAAAGAAGAACTCGGCAAGATGCTCGATGGAAAGTTCGGTGCAGCATCGGCCACAGTGGTCATCGAGGAATTCTTGAAAGGCATTGAAGTCTCTGTCTTTGTCCTGACAGACGGAGAGCATTATGTGTTGTTGCCCGAAGCCAAGGACTACAAGCGCATCGGCGATGGCGACACGGGTCTCAATACAGGTGGAATGGGTGCAGTCTCCCCAGTGCCATTCTGTACGCCTGATTTCCTGAATCGGGTGGAAGAGCGCATCGTGAAACCTACGCTGAAAGGCCTTAAAGCGGAAGGTATCGATTACAAAGGCTTCATTTTCTTGGGTTTGATGAACGACGGAGGTGATCCTTATGTCATTGAATATAATGTTCGCATGGGTGACCCAGAGACCGAAGCTGTGATGACACGCATTGAAGGCGATTTCGCAGACATGTTGGATGCTTGTGCTGATGGTCGCTTGAATGAAGTCAAATATGCTAAGTGCGACAAGACCGCTGTTACGGTAATGTTGGTGTCGGGAGGTTACCCAGAAACATATAAGAAAGGCATGAAAATGAGTGGGTTGGACTCGCTGAGAGACGTGGTTCCGTTTCACGCTGGGACTGCTTTTGATGCCAATCATGATGTGATTACCTCTGGCGGTCGAGTCATTGCAGTGACTGCTCTTGGCGATAGCATAGAGGAGGCGAGGGGCATGGCCTATCGTGAAGTGGAGAAAATCCATTTTGATGGCATCAATTGTCGCCATGATATTGGACTTGACTTAATGAAAATGCAATGATTAAGTTTTTCAGACAGAGTTATGCCATCCAGTATGTGGTGATTGCATTGATGGCCATCGCCCTATGGTTACCTGCGTTCTTCTCAGGCAAGGCAGTTTCCGGGATGGAGTCGCCTGTCACGCCGCTTTTTAATCTCGTTGACCGCTTGCTTGGTTTCTCATTTATCGCCAAATATGCTTTAGCATTTCTGTTGATTGTGCTTGAAGCATTGGTTTTCAATGCTATACTCGTGAATAACCAAATCACTGGCAAGGTGGGAACGATGGGCGCTTTTGTCTTTGTCCTTTTGATGAGCCTTACTTGTACCCAGACCCAGTTTTACCCATTTGCCTTAGCGACACTGTTCCTAATCCTCATGTTGCGTGCTTTCTTTGAGGCGCATCTTTCTCCCAATCCTGAGATGAGTTTGCTGAATGCAGGCCTGCTTATCGCTTTGGCATCGATGTGCTATTTCCCGTCCATTCTGCTGATAGTATGGTCGATAATTGTGCTGCCCATGGTGAAAAAAGGATCGTTTCGCTTGACGTTGATACCTCTTTTGGGTTTCTTGGCAGTGTATTTTCTCTATTTAGTGGGTGTGTTTCTCTTTGGCGATTTCCGCACTGTTGGACAGGGCTATCTTGATTATTTTTCCTCGTTCAGTTTGTCAATTGACGGATTTAACTTTAAGATAATCATATTGTTGTCCGTTTTGATTCTGGCGGCAGTGGTTGTCCTTTTTGGCGGAAACAAAGCCAATTTGGAGAAATCGGTGGCGGTGCGCGCCAAAATCTCTATGATAGTGGTCTTGCTTATTTTTGCGGTATTCCTTTTGTTTGTTGGCGGCAACCCGCTGATGCATGGTCTGGTGTTTCTTGCGCTGTCTGTAGTATTTGCTTATGTGTTCTCCTATTTGGGCAACACGGGTTGGGCCAATTTGCTGCTTACGCTGTTTCTCATCTTGGTTTTCGCCAACCATTACTATTTCAAAATATTGTAAACCATGGCTTTGCTTGCACACTATTCTGACATGATTGAGGCGGGATGCGACGAGGCGGGACGCGGTTGTCTTGCTGGTCCCGTGGTGGCAGCGGCTGTGATATTGAAAAAGGATGCCGACTATCCAGAATTGAATGATTCCAAGCAACTTACGGAGAAGAAACGCATGTTGCTTCGCGAGATGGTGATGAACGAGGCGCTGACCTATGGCATAGGCATTGTCACTGCTCAGGAGATTGATGAAATCAATATACTCAATGCCTCATTTTTGGCTATGCATAGGGCTTTGGACCAATTGGCGATACAACCCGAGTTGCTTCTGATCGATGGCAACCGGTTCAACCCATACAAAAAACTGAAGCATGTTTGTGTCGTAGGCGGCGACGCCAAATACCAATCCATCGCTGCGGCATCTATCTTGGCAAAGACAACCAGAGACATGATGATGCAACAATATGGAGAGCAATATCCCGTTTACAATTGGAAAAAAAACAAGGGCTATCCGACATCGGAACATAAGAAAGCCATCGCTGAGCATGGCACTACACCTTTGCACCGCATGACTTTCAACATGGCAATCCAATTAAAGTTAGACTTGTAATAAGATGCTTTAAGTTAAAGAGAATGAAAAAGATAATCCATATCATAATAGGACTAATAGTTTTGCTTGAGGCCGTGCCAGTCATGGCCCAAAACGAAATCTTGTCAACTTTTTGGGATGATGTGGATTTCACCGACACTACTATGGTTGGCACCAAAGGTTTCGATGACAAGATGGTTGAGTTTTTCTTCTCTTTTACCGATGGCGACGAGCATCGCTTTGACAGTTTGTCTATTGAAGGTTTGAGTGTGCTTCTTGGTCGGGCAAAGACTAATATGAGGGTGTATGAGTATGTGTTAGGATTCGCCTTGAATGGTTATGCAAAGATGGGTCGTGATGAGGTGACGGATTATCTTCTCAATTATCCTCAAATTGCGGAGGGCGAGATTACAATGGAACAGGGTTTGCGCTTGGATTCCATCTCTGAGCCCTACCAAAAGGTTAGGGTCGGAGCAAAGGCTCCGGACTATGCAGGTGTCACCATCAATGGCGATTCGTATTGTTTGTATGATTCTGATGCCCAGCATGTTATTGTTGTGTTTTGGTCTACGGACTGCGAATATTGCCACGATTTTATGGTTCAAATACGCAAGCATTTGAACCTTAAGTCGGATTTTGAGTTGGTCACTTTTGCTTTGGCAGAAAACAAGGAAGAAGTGATGAAAACAGTAAAAAAAATGCGTCTTCCCGGATACCATTTCTATGACGATTTGCGTTGGGAAAGCAAGCCGTTTTTAGATTACCACATTAACTCAACGCCTACGGTATTTGTGTTGGACAAAAACAAGAACATCGTTTGCAAGCCATACGATTGGCAAGAATTAAAGGAATGGTTAAAATGAAATACATTATCTAATTGAAGAATAGTATATTATGAAAAAAACTATTTTGTTTGGATTATTGACCTTGGTTTTATCGGTAGGTCATCTTAATGCCCAAGATGCGGAGTCGCGCTGGGTGGATTCAGTGTACAACAGCCTTACTTTGGAGCAGCGTGTGGCGCAACTTATTTGCATGCGGGCGAATAACCCCGACAAGCCTTTTGACGCCAATGTGGCAAAGTACATCAAAAAGTACAATATTGGAGGCGTGTGTTTCTTCCGTGCCGATGCCGAAGCACAAGTGAAGCAGACCAACGAATGGCAAGAGCTGGCGCAGACGCCCCTTATGGTCAGCATTGATGCGGAATGGGGTTTGGGGATGCGCGTGAACAAGACCTTGTCATATCCTTATCAGATGACTTTGGGTGCCATTGGCAACAACGGACTGATTTATGAGATGGGGCAGCAGGTGGCTGAACAATGCCAGCGTATGGGTATCCATGTCAACTTTGCGCCAGTGGCAGATGTCAATTCTAATGCCGCCAATCCAATCATAGGAATGCGCAGTTTTGGAGAAAACCCACAAAAGGTGGGCGAGAAGGCCACTGCCTATGCACTTGGGATGCAAAGCAAAGGTCTGACTACGACAATGAAACATTTTCCGGGACATGGCAATACATCGACGGACTCACACTTGACTTTGCCAACAGTGCCTCGTACGATAGAGGAAGTGCGCGACATTGAGTTGGCTCCTTTCCGCTACATGATAGAACATGGTGTGAACGGTGCCATGGTTGGACATCTCTATTTTCCTGCTATTGAGAAAGTTAAGAACACTTCGTCGTCACTGTCGCATGGTGTGGTCACAGACCTCTTGAAGAACGAGATGGGGTTTGAAGGTCTTATCTTTACCGATGGTCTTGATATGAAGGGCGTTACGGAGAAGGTGCGTCAAGACAGTGTGCCTTATGTCGCGTTCATGGCAGGCAACGATGTCCTCATCTTGCCTCACGATGTGCCTTTTGCCATCGAGACCATTAAGGCGGCGGCGGAACGCGATGCCGAGGTGGCGGCACGCCTGGAGGAGAGTTGCAAGAAAATCTTGCGTTATAAGTATCGCGCAGGTCTCAATCATTATAAAGCAGTGTCGACTGCCAATCTGATGACAGACCTGAAAAAAGCGACCTATACCGAACTGCGCCAGCAGTTATACGACGAGGCCATCACGATGCTTCGCAATGATGGCAATGTGATTCCTCTGGTCAACAACAAGAAAATTGCTGTGGTCACCATTGGCAATACAAAGAATGATGTGAACAACGGCCTGGTTGAGCGTGGCTATGCCACCAAATCGTATGTGGTGAAAAAAGAAGATATTGGCACCAAGTCGGCGGCATGGCTCAAGGAATTGGAGAATTATGATTTGGTGGTTGTCAGCATCGAGAAGACGACGATGTATGCCAATAAGAATTATGGCATCAACGATGAGACAGTGAAATTCTTCAACCGTTTGGTGGCACAAAATGATGTGATCCTCAACCTGTTCGCTTGTCCGTATGCTTTGGACATGTTCCGCATCAACAACAGCGTAAAGGGTTTGGTGATAGGTTATCAGGACGAAGTGCCTGCTGTCAATGCCGTTGTGAAACTGTTGTCGGGAGAAATGGAACCGCATGGCACATTGCCGGTTTCGGTCAGCAAGTTCAATTGCGGTGACGGCATCGTTGTTGGCGCTCCCGAGAAGAAAGTGCACATTTTGCCTTCGAAGGAAGTGCCAGGGAATATGGATTCGGGAACCTTGCAACAGAGTGTGCAAGTCATTCAAAATGAGTCGGTCGAACAAGTTCCTTCGATAGTTATGGAAGAGAAGTATGAACTTCGAATGGACTCGGTGGCCAAGGCGGGAATCCGTAATGGCGCCTATCCAGGATGCCAGATTGTGGCAATGAAAGACGGTCAGGTGGTTTACGACAAGTGTTTTGGCACATTCACCTATGGAGGAGGGCGTAAGGTGCAGCCTACCGACCTTTACGACATTGCCTCTTGTACCAAGATTTTTGCTTCCACACTGGCAATCATGAAGCTGTATGACGATGGCCTGATTGACCTTAACAAGACTTTGGCTGATTTTTTCCCGTATCTGAAAGGGAAGTCGCACGGCAAGCTGAAACTCATCGACATTATGACGCATCAGTCCGGACTGAAAGCCTGGATACCATTTTACAAAGCCACGGTAGACGAAAATGGACCCATGCCCGAGTTTTATAGCGAGGAAATGGACGAGAGCCATAGCATTAGAGTGGCAGAGAATCTTTATCTTGTCAACGATTACCCTGACCGCATTTTTGACTCCGTCGCCAAGACGCCTTTGGGGAAGAAAAAGTACCTTTATAGTGACATGGGTTTCTACTATATGCCCAAAATCGTCAAACTGATTACAAATCAGAATATTGAAGACTACCTTAACGAAAAGTTCTACATTCCGATGAACTTGTCGCATATCTGCTATCAGCCTTTGAACCATTTCACCCGTGACCAGATTGCTCCGACAGAGAACGACACCATCTTTCGTATGCAGCTTGTTTGGGGAGACGTGCACGATCAGGCTGCTGCCATGATGGGGGGAGTTGCGGGTCATGCGGGACTTTTCGCCAATGCCCATGACTTGGCAGCACTCTCGCAGATGCTTCTCGATGAGGGTACCTATCAAGGCGTGCAATACCTAAAACCGGAAACGGTGCGCTATTTCACCAAGGCACCGTTCGCTTCGAGCAACGACAACCGCAGAGGCATCGGATTCGATAAGCTTCCTATTGACAAGAAAGGTTCAAGCACCGCATCTAAGTCAGGGTCGATGAAGGGGTACGGTCATACGGGTTTTACCGGAACGTTCTTCTGGGTTGATCCCGAAAACAAGACGCTGATTGTGTTCCTGTCGAACCGTGCCTATCCTAACACCGATCCCAACAAGTTGGTGCGTCAAGGCATTAGAACGGCCTTGCATGACATCCTTTATGAGGCTTATCCGATTCCCGAGTAAGGATGCTTGTTTGTTTCAAATAGTGTTGTATTTTTGCATCACGAATCAATCGAAGTTAACAACAACAATAACCATAACAAACACGTACAACTATGAAAAAAGCATTAAAAACATTGGCCTTGCTGCTGTGTGCGGCGGCTATGATGGCTTCTTGCAGCAACAATTCGAATAATTCTAACGAGAGCAAGTTGGCCCAATTCGAGAAAAAAGCCACTGAATTCAAGGCAACCTTGGACCCGAGCAACAAGGTCGTTGCCGAGAGAATGGATACCATCGTGCAGAAGGTGTTCTATCTTGACCCTAATCAGGATTACGATGGAGTCAATCCCATCAAAAACATCATGATGCATGATTATGCAACAAACGACACCAAGGCCCTCCTGCCCGAGGAGGAGAAGATAAGTGATTTTATTGCATTTGGTGAAATTGTTGAAAGCGAAGACGACCTCAAAAGCGCTGTCAGTTGCTTTAATTTGGATTACAGAAACTCAGAGCTTATCGGCGACCGTCTGTTTATGATGATTCATACCGAATGCTCGTATGAAATGGAAACCTCCCTATTGTTCTACGTTAACGTTCTCGACAACACATTGCATTTTGTTACTGATTGTGATGATGTCAAATATGACAAAGCAAAAGGAACGATTGATATTCATTGGGACTTGATGAAGGCTGCCGGTGCTGATTTGGAATATAACTACACCCTCTCCGCTTCGTTGAGCGATAAGGAATATGCGGCTAAACGCGATGAGATAGAGAAGATTTGTGATGAGATGAGTGATAAGTGGAGAGAAGAAAACGTTGACTAATCTTCGCTGATTCATATCCAACAAAAGCAAGAGCGCTAAGGTCTTAGCGCTCTTCTTTTTTATGCAACTAAAGTGATCTACATCATAATTTTGTGTGGTTCTGGCATAAATGGAGAAATACAATGCGCAAGGGGAAGGGGTTATGCTGAAAGTTCCACTAAGGCTTTGTACAACTCGGGCAGACGCTTGGAGATGGCTACTGGACGACCGTTCTCAATGAAGCAGTGCGCGCTATGCCCGATGCAGACCAATTTGCCATTGGCATGCATCGTGTATTCAAACTCAAACTTCGTTTCGCTCATCTTGCTGATTTTCACATCAATATCGATGATGTCCTTGAATGTGGTGGGGTGCTTGTATTCGCAAGAAATCGAAATCACTGGGGAGAAGACGTTTTCCGCTTCAATCTTCTCAAAACCGAATCCCAGTTGGTCGAGCCAGTCCACGCGGGCCTCTTCCATGAAACGGACATAGTTGGAGTGGTGCGTCACGCCCATGCGGTCGCATTCGTAGTATTTCACTTCGTGTTGGTAGGTATGCATGCTTTGGAATTTTGCGGCAAAAATAATGTTTTTATCGTTCTCTCCGCTCAATGACCTCTTTCAGCTTGTAACGGTCGCCCGTCGATTTGCCTATGGCATCGATGAATTGTTGGTCATAGCCAGGCGTTTCGTAGCCCCAACGCTGGAAATTACCCTCCTTGTCGACACGCTTCACCACTTGGTCGTTGAACTTCACGATGAGGTATTTGGCCAACCTGTCCCAACGCTGCATCATCTTGTCGGCGTAGGCGATGCTTTTGTTGTTGAGATAGCTGCGACGGTCGGCGGGCATCATTTTTTCGATGGCGGTGAGTACGCTTTCCTGGTCGGCAAAATAATAGTCTTCCAATTCGTTTTGTGCCTGTCGCAGGTCTTCAATCATCATGGAATAGCGGGGATAGACCATGTTGGCCACCCAGTTGTTCATCCAGAAGGCCGATTGGTCGCTGAATTCGTTGCGCGGATTGTTCTCGGGGCGGAAGCAGTCGGGCACTTGGGTGATGCAGCAGTAGAGCGGCACGTATGCTACCATGTTGGCATCGTCGCAGTTGAACCAAGTGACGCCGCCCACATCGTTGGGCAGCCACGAACGCATCTGGCATGTCATGGTGAAACCGCTTTGCTGCGTGGCGATGGGACGTTCACGATAATAAGGGATGCTGTCGCTATCCTTGAAATGCATGGGCAAAGGACGGATGGGCATGCCCCAGGGACCTGCCGTCATGTCGGAGGTCATGTCCAAAGGTGTGCCTTCAAAGTGGTCGCGCATGTCGGCTTGCAGGTCGCGCAATGACAAGGGTTTGTCGGGTTTGATCCAAAGCGGCAGATGGTCGCAGACCTCGAAATCACCGTTGATGTAGGGCAAGTATTTGTCCATTTCTGCATGGTCGTAGTGGTGGCGGAAGAAGCTCCACACGCGGGCGTCGGCATAGCGAACGTTTTCGAAGTCGATAGGGCAGTAGGCGTCTCTGAACGAGAAGTCCTCGTCCTTGCCGCTGTAGAAGCCTCTTTCCTTAGCGAAACTAATGACATCAGCGGCATAGACACATTCAATTTCCGAGTTGTTGATCTTCTTGAGGTTCTTGCTGCTGATGCTATTTTTTGAACGCTTCTCCAAGGGGAACTGGCGTATCCGGCTCAAGTTGGCATGGGCGCAGATGCAATCGTCGGGGATGCGCAGGGCCACCCAAACGGCACCTTTGCGACCAGGTCCCTTGCCGATGATTTCCATGATCCAGGCCTCATTAGGGTCGCAGATGGTGAGCGTCTCGCCGCTGCTGTTGTAGCCGTATTCCTCGACGAGTTCAACCATGCAGCGTATGGCTTCGCGTGCGGTGGATGAGCGCTGCAAGGCCAGGCGCATCAGCGAGAAATAATCCAACAAGCCTTCTTGATTTACGAGTTCCAAGCGTCCGTCGAATGTGGTCTCCACGATGGTCACCTGCTTCTCGTTCATCAAGCCGACAACATTATAGGTGTAGGTCACTTGCTTTACATATTGTCCTTCGTGCGAAGGCCCCCAGCCGTGAATCTCGATTAATTCGCCAGGCTCGTGTTGTCCGGAAGGACTATAAAACAGCGATCCGGAGAAGCCGAAGCCGTCGCAGTTGTAGGTGCACATCACGCTGCCATCGGTGCTGGCTTTCTTGCCTACGATGAGGTTGGTGCAGGCCCAAGCGGGAATCACGCAAAGGGCTAATATCAGGGTAAAAAGTTGCTTTTTCATTATGTGAAATGGTATAATTGTTGTATGAATTTAAGTCTTGCAAAAGTACATTTTTTTACCTTTGCACTTTAAAAAATACGACGATGAAGAAATCTTTTCCATTGAGGACGTTGTTCTCTCTCTTGTTTGTTTTTTCGGTTGTATTATGTCTGGCTCAACCTCCAGGAGGTGGCGGAGGGCGTCCCCCAGGCGGCAGGCCACCTGGAGGAAGACCTCCTTATGGCGGCGACCGCCAATGGGGACAGACAGAAGGCAACATGCCTGCCGTGAAGCAGAAAAAGCGCGTGCGAGAAGGCGACACATTCACCGTGGTGGGTGTGTTGCGCGATGCCAAGACGGGTGAGTTTTTGCCCTATGTCAACGTGGCCGTGCTTGACTCGGTCGACAACGAATTCGTCAAAGGCGGCATCAGCAATATGGATGGCGTATTCGAGATTAATAGTGTGCCGCAAGGTTCGTTCCTGCTTCGCGTGTCGGCCATCGGCTATGAGAGTTACACCATGCCGTTCAATGTGACTAACAACACTAACCTTGGCACCATACGCATCAACCCCGGTGTGACTTCTTTGGGTGAGGTCACGGTGGCCGCTGAAAGGCCATTGTATGCCATGGAGGGCGAGAAGTTGATTTACAACGTCAGTGAGGACCCATCCATCCAGACAGGGACCACTGAGGATGCTTTGCAGAACGCTCCTGGTGTGGAGGTCGACGTGGAAGGCAACATCACCCTGCGCGGCGTTTCGAGCGTAGAGATTTGGGTGAATGACAAACCCTCAAAACTCACTGAGGAGAACCTGAAGACCTATCTCCAGACCTTGCCCGCCAACGCTATCGCCCGCATCGAGACCATCACCAACCCTTCGGCCAAGTATGCCACCGATGCCGAAGCGGTCATCAATATCGTGACCTCGGCACACATCAAGAGCAACCAGTTTGTCAGCTTCGGCGTGAACGGCTCCAACCAGCCTTTTGTCTCACCATGGGTGAGTTACATGTGGAAGAAGGAGAAACTCAGTGTCAACCTATTCGCCTCAGGACGTTATAGCAACAGGGTCAACACCACCGACAGTTGGGAACTGAAACGCGAGGATGCTGCAACCGAGGGGTTGTATGACTCCGTGTGGTACAAGACGACTTCCCAAAATGAGGACAACCGAAGCATCAGCGGCAACGTTTTCATGAACATCGACTATGAGATTGACTCTACAAGCGACATCTCCTTTGACGGAGGTGGCTTCTACAATAACAATCGCAGTAACGGAAGCCGTCGTGAAGTACAGACCTTTTATTTGCAGCCTGTAGACAGCATTCTGGCCTACAGCATGGGCGATACGACCGTTTCTCAGTCTGGTTTCGGGCATTTCGGTGCGGATTACACCAAGAAGTTTGACGACAAGGGACACAACCTCCGAATCGGTTTGAATGGGAGATTCAACAAGAATGCATCCGACTATTACAACAACCGTTTCTATGATGTTTACACCGACTTTGATGAAAACCGATATCTTTTGAGTAATCAGAATGGTTATGGCATAAACCTCGATGTGCGCTACAACCGCCCCTACAGTGATGACGGCGAACTCAGTTATGGTTTGCGTGTCGACAATCAGTTAAGTAACAGTGACTATAAACGCTACTATTCCCAGGATGGCGGTATCAGCTATGACAGCATCGACGTCCTTCGCACTTACCATTTCAAGGGAAATGAAACAGGTGTTAACGGCGATGTCAACTGGACGCACCGTTGGGGTGGTTTCACCCTGAGCACAGGTTTGGGTTTGGGCGGCGACCGTATTGGCTACAACTACCAAAGCGATATGCCGTTTGCCGATGACAGCACCTTATATTTCCTCAATGTGCGTCCCTCCATCCACTTGACCTATCGTACGGAATCGATGCACAATTGGAAACTCAACTATTCAATGCGCATGTCGCATCCGGGTGAAGATCAAATCAGCACATTCCGCAGGTATGGCGATGACAGTTATTCGACCGGTAATCCCTTCGGCTTGAAAAACGCATATACCCATAATGTAGAAGCAGGCTGGCAGAAGTTCTTTGAGTGTTTTGGCAATATAGGCCTCGAGGCATACGGTCGTTGGAGCACCAACGAGATAAGCAGGCTGACCGATGCCGAATATGACGACTATCTGGATCGTATCGTCAGTTATTCGATGCCTTACAACATGGGCACCTCATGGCGCTATGGCACTTCGCTCAATATGACCTACCGTCCCACAGGATTCTTCAACGTGCGCCTATACGCCAACCTATATGATTATGGTTATCGCATGGAATATGACCGTAACGGCGTGCATCAGATTGACCAACGCGACAAATGGTCGTGGAGCGTGCGCGTCAACGCTTGGGCGAAACTCTTTGACCGACTGCAAGTCACGGCTTCGGCCAACTACAACTCTCCGACCATCAGCCTGATGAGCGAGCGCAAGGCACGCTATTTCCTCAACATGGGTCTCCGCAGCGACTTCTTCAACCGTCGTCTTTCGGTGTTCGTCAACGTGCAGGACATCTTCAACTGGGGCGCACGCATCGGTTCTGGCTCGAGCAACACCAACCCGTACTATCTCAGCGACAGCACCCGCAAGATGCTGAACAGTCGCTATATTTCTGCTGGTTTCACGTTGCGTTTCGGCAAACTGGAACTTGAAAGACAGGCCAAGGAAGGCGAGAGCGAGTCTGGCGATAGTTTGGAATGATTGTTTGGCAATGGCTTATGGCCTATGACAATGGCCGCTCTCACGAATGTGGGGGCGGCCATTGTTTTGTGACGTTGGCCATAGGCCATTGTCATAAGCCATATTTAAACTAGTACCCGAAGATCTCCTCAGTACTCACGCGCTTGATGGGACCAAATTCCTGAAGGGCCTTCATGTCGAGTTCTTTCTCGTTGCCGAGGATGACATAGCGGTAGGGTTTGTTGGCCATCTGCTCCTGTTCAAATTTCGTGATGTCCTGCAGGGTGATGTTGGGCAAGGCATTGTAAATGCGTTCGTTGATGTCATAGTCGATGCCGCGGTTTTTGGCGCTCAGCCAGGCGTTGATAAGGCCGAACTTGGTGGTGCGCTGGCTGGCCAGACGCTTCGTCAAAGCCTCTTTGGCAATACCGAAGGCTTGTTCGCTCTCGGGCATCTCGTTGAGGATTTCCAGGAAATGATTCACGGCATCCATCATCTTGTCGTTTTGTGTGATGATGTGGGTGAAGAAGTATTCCTTCTGATCCTTATAGCTTGGCTCCATATAAGCAGCAAAGGCGTTGTAGGCCAAACCACGGGCCTCGCGCATCTCTTGGAAGACAATGGTGTTCATGCCTCCGCCATAGTATTCGTTGAACAGGGCCTTCACGGCTGCTTCTTCAGGCTTCCATTCGCGCTGTTCGTTGTGAACCATACGCATATAGATGTTCTTGGCGTCGTAAGGCGCAATAAGGATTTCGTTCTCGGGTGTGGGCTGCATCTCGTAGTGCTTGCCTTCGGGTGCAGGTTGCAGTTCGGCCGCAGTCGGGTGGTTCTCGGTGACGGCCTTGGCCATCTCCTCGGCAGTCATTGGGCCATAATACAGCACGGTGTGCTCGTAGTTCTTGAGGTTCTTCAAGAGGTCGAGAAGTTCCTTCGGGTCGAGTTGGCGCATCTGCTCGATGGAGAGTTGGTTGCGCTGTGAGTTGTATGGGCCATAAACACCATATTGCACAAGGGCATTGAAATTGCTGCGTTGGTTCAATTTGGCATCCATGCGTGACTTCTCCAGTTGCTGGATGCACATCTCGGCCACCATTGGGTCGGGTTGGGCGTTCTGCATCACATTCTCAAGCAAGGCCAAGGCTTCTGGCATGTTCTCGCCAAGGCCGTCCAGACTGACGGTGATATTGCGGGCACCCACGCTGATGTGGTAGTTGCATGCAAGTTTGTAGAATTGCTGTTTGATTTCTTCGTTGCTCATCTGGTCAGTGCCAAGATATTCGAGGTAGTCGCCTGCCAAATCATAGCGCAGGTCGGTCTCGTCGCCAAACTCATAGCGGAAACTCAGCGTGAAGCGGCCGTTTTCCTTGTTCTGCACATAGATGTAAGGCAGTCCAGCCTCAGTCTTTCCGAAGGTCAGGTCTTTCTGAAAGTCGACGAAATGGGGTTGAATGGCAGGCACTTCGGTGTTTTGCACTCCAGTCACGAAGTCGCTGACCAGGTCACGGTTGGTCGGGATTGGGGTGATGGCAGGCTTGTCGATCTTCTTTTGGTTTTCGTCAGCGCCTTGACGCTTGTAAACCACCACGTAGTTGTCGTTGAAATGCTTGTTGGCGAAGGCCATGATTTGCTCCTTGGTCATGCCTTCTATGCGATTGAGGTATTCCACGTCTTGTTTCCAAGGTTTCTCGAGGATGAACGAATTGACAAACATATTGGCCCTGGCCTCGTTGCTCTCCATGGCGTTGTAGTGGTTAAGTTTCATGTTGTTGACGACAGAAGGCATCAAGTCGTCAGGGAAGTCGCCCTTCTTCAGTTTCTCTACCTCGGCCAACAAAAGGTCTTTAGCTTCTTCGAGGGTTTGTCCTGGACGCGGCGAACCACCAATGAGGAAACTGGAATAGTCGCGGTTGGCACTTGAGCCACCCCATGCGTAGAGCATCTGCATCTGTTGGTTGATGTCGAGGTCGATGAGGCCGGCAGTGCCGTTGCTCAGCATGGTGCCAATCATCTCAAGCGTATCGATTTGCATTGAGTTGCCACGGTCGAAACGCCAACCAATCATCAGGTTCTCGGCTTCAAGACCATAGATTGAGGTGTCTTTGGGCGAGGTGATGGGTTCCAACGGAGTGAATTCAGGTTGTTTCACATCCTCGCCGGGTTGCCAACTGCCAAAATACTTGTCGATGATGGCGATGACCTCGTCAGGATTGAAGTCGCCAGCCATGCAGATAGCCACGTTGTTCGGGCGATACCATTTGCTGAAGTAGTTCTTGATGTTGGTAATGCTGGGGTTCTTCAGATGCTCTTGTGTGCCGATGGTGGTCTGCGTGCCGTAGGGGTGGGTCGGGAATAGCATGGCATTCATGGCTTCCCAAGCCTTACGGCCGTCCTGCGCGATGCCGATGTTATACTCCTCATAAACGGCTTCCAACTCGGTGTGGAAACCACGGATGACCATGTTCTGGAAACGGTCGGCCTGGATCTTGGCCCAGTTCTCGATTTCGTTCGATGGGATGTCCTCAACATAGCAGGTCACGTCTTCTGAAGTGTAGGCGTTAGTGCCTTCCGCGCCGATGGTCGACATGAGTTTGTCGTATTCGTTGGGGATGAAATACTGGGCGGCCAACTGGCTTATCGAGTCGATTTCGTGGTAAGCGATGCGGCGTGCCTCAGGGTCGGTAAGGGTGCGGTATTTTTCATACCGAGCCTCGATGTCGTCCAAGAAGGGTTTCTCGGCCTCGTAATCGGTGGTGCCAAACTTGTTGGTACCCTTAAACATCAAGTGCTCCAAATAGTGCGCCAAACCTGTGGTTTCTGCAGGGTCGTTTTTCGAACCTGTACGCACCGCTATGTAGGTCTGGATGCGGGGTTCTTCCTTATTGACGCTCAAATAGACGGTCAACCCATTGTCGAGTGTGTAGATGCGGGCTTCGGTGAGGTCGCCTTTCACGGTTTCGTACTTGTACTTGCTCTCTTCTTTAGGTGTGCATGAGGCAAGCATCATCATTGCCGCTGCACCAAGCAACAGCAGATGTCTCGGAAAGAATTTGTTTTGTTTCATTGTTTATGGATTTGAATTATAATTCATTTGGAGCGGCAAAATTAGGGAAAATCAAGCATTGGTTTGAAAAGAAAGAAGAAATAGTGCAATATTTGACGCAATTCCTAAGAATTGCCTCGTCTATACAGTCATTAGAGATGACTTTGCTGTTTAGTTGTCCTCAAAATTCTTCGGGAAGCGGCTCCACATGGCATAAGAGGGTCCCATCTTGTCTACAAAAGCCTGCCACATCTTTTCAGGCGCAGTATTGAGGTACTGTTCAGCGGTGATGTCGCTAATGAGCCATGAGTTGCGGACCAGTTCTGCAACGAGTTGTCCGTCGTCCCAGCCGGCGTAGCCCAGATAGAACCGCACGTTGCTTTCGTTGGCGATGCCTGTATGGATTAAGGTGGCCAAGGTCTCGTGGTCGCCGCCCCAATATAACCCGTCAATGATGGGGTAGGACTCGGGAATCATCTCGCCTAAGGTGTGGATGAAGAATAGCTGGTCGTCGGCGACAGGACCGCCTAGATATACGGGTGCTTCAAAGTCGGGGAACTCATCAACGATTCGGTTGACCTGCACATCCAACTTCTTGTTGATGATGATGCCAAAACTGCCTTCCGACTCCACGTGATCGATGAGCAGGATGACTGACCTCCCAAAGTGGAAGTCATTCATCAAAGGCTCGGAAATCAAGACTTTGCCCTGTTTCGGCTCTAATGAATTGCTCCGTATGACAAACTTTTCTCCTAAATCCATACCGCAAAAGTAGGATTTTTGAATGACATTCACCGCATTATTTGTAATTTTGTCGCATAAAAACGTACCCATAGTGAAACGAACTGACAATCAATCCAAGTTTGATGCCCTTCGAAAGGAGTTCCAGACCTTTACGTTTGAACACCAGACAGTAAAGCGCGAGAACGGTGCCTTGTCGCTGGCATTCGACTTCAACCTTGACAACCGTTATCGTTTTAGGCCTACCTTGGAAATCCCTTCAAGGCCTTTCTTCGACTGGGACAGCATACCCGAAGAGCAGTTGCAGGCTTTGGCTTTCCAAATCGGCATGACCGAACTGGTGAGTTATTGGAAAATTGCTTGCCCAAAACAGGTGGCGGTGAAACCATTCGCGCTGACTGAATCACAAAAAGCGTTTTGGAAGAAATTGTATTACAATGGATTGGGAGAATTTTTGTATTTGAATGGCATTTCGGTTTCTGAGGATGACTTGATGGAACTGGAAAACGAAGAAAGCATAGATGCCTTTACGTCCATGTCATACCGAGACCATGGGGCGAGCGTATCTATGGACGGAAAGACTCGGCATGATATGCCTTCTTTCAACAGAATCGACCTTCCGCTTGAAGAGAAAGCCCTTGTTCCCATTGGTGGCGGAAAAGATTCCGTAGTGACACTGGAATGCTTGCGTGACAAAATGCCTGTCATTCCATTGATTGTGAATCCTCGTGGCGCTACATTGAACTGCGTGAAGACGGCAGGTTACAAAGACGGCGATTTCATTGTCATCAACCGCACCCTTGACCCAACAATGCTGCAACTCAATGCCGAGGGCTATCTGAACGGTCATACGCCGTTCTCGGCCTTGCTGGCTTTTGTCAGCATCTTGGTGGCTTTCGGATGCCGCTCGAAGTATATTGCCCTGTCGAACGAAAACAGCGCCAACGAGTCGACTGTGCCTGGGACGAACATCAACCACCAATACAGCAAGTCCATCGAGTTTGAGAGCGATTTCAGGGAATATGTGGCAGAGAACCTCAACGAAGAAGTGCAGTATTTCAGTTTCTTGCGCCCCTTGAGTGAGTTGCAAATTGCCAAGTTGTTTTCACAATGCGAGGCCTATCACCCCGTGTTCCGCAGTTGTAATGTAGGCAGCAAGACCGACTCGTGGTGCGGTCATTGCCCTAAGTGCCTCTTCACATGGATTATCCTGTCGCCTTTCCTCTCAAGAGAGAAACTTGTCGCCATTTTTGGCAAGGACCTCATGGTTGACGAGAGTCTGCATCCCATTCTTGAAGAGCTGAATGGCACAGCTGCCGTGAAGCCTTTCGAATGTGTAGGCACTGTGGAAGAAGTTAATGCATGTCTTAAAGCCGCGGGCACTTCGACAAGCTCAGAGACCGCTAGTTCCAAGGTCCCTGAGCCCGAGGTTACTGAGCAAGGTCGAAGTACCGAAGGGCCGACTCAAAAAGTTAAGGACCCTGAGCCTGTCGAAGGGCCGACCGTAGAAGAGATTCTCCATCGCTTCAACACCCATCATTTCTTACCCCCACGGTTTGAACAGATCCTAAAAACAGCTTTGGCTGAAGGCATAGATGCTCTCGCCTTTCCGTCCATGTCATACCGAGCCCAGAGGGCGAGCGTATCTATGGACGGAAAGTCTCGACATGACATGCCTGCAAGATTTGAATTGATACTCAATCGTTTGCGCGGCAAGCGAATCCTCGTCCTTGGTTTCGGTCGAGAGGGCAGGTCGACCTTGCGTTTCTTGCAGAAATACCTGCCTGATGCTATTGTTGCCGTGGCCGACAAGAATGCGATAGATGGTGTCACGCATTCGGGAGAAGGCTATCTGGAAGCAATTTACAACTACGACATCGTGATAAAAACTCCAGGCATCTCATTGAAGGATTTCGACACGAAAGGCGTTGAGATTACCTCCCAGACCGACCTTTTTCTAAGTCAGTTTCATACCCAAACTATCGGCATTACAGGCACCAAAGGCAAGAGCACGACAACGAGTTTGATATACCATCTGCTAAAATCTTCGGGGCGCGATGCCATCCTGACAGGCAACATCGGAATCCCCAGCTTCGATATCATGGAAGACATCCAACCGAATAGCATTGTGGTGTATGAGTTGTCGGCACACCAATTGGAATACGTTCACAACAGTCCTCGTGTAGGTGTGCTGCTCAATGTGTTTGAGGAACATCTTGATCATTTCGGTTCGTTGCAACGCTATAAGGAGGCAAAACTTAATCTTTTGCGCTTTATGGATGAGGACGATACCGCCATCATCCATGACAGTTTGCTAAACGATGCTCTTGATTTGTTTGTCAATAGCAAAGTGTTCTCATTGTTCGATTTCGATGATGAAATTGACCGAATGGCATTGCCCTTGAAAGGCGAGCATAACTATATGAATGTCAAGGCGGCGCTGCTGGCTTGTGATGCTTATGGCGTGGAGTGCAGAGAACTTATTCCGTACCTTTATTCATTCAAGCCCTTGGAACACCGGCTGGAACCTGTGGGAACCTTTGACGGTGTGACTTTTGTTAACGATAGTATTTCTACCATCCCACAGGCGACCATCTCAGCATGCGAAGCCTTAGGGCGTGTCGATTTCCTGTTGCTTGGCGGTTTCGACCGAGGCATTGACTATCAACCTTTGGCGGACTATCTAAAAGAGCACCCCTTGCGGCACTTGCTGTTCACAGGAAAAGCAGGGGAGAGCCTGATGGCTTTAATTGACGGTGCCAAGGATCCTGGGTCAGCGGTTTCTGATGCCCTTCGAAGGGCCGAAGGGCCGACTAATATGGTGCCCTATTCTTCCATGGAAGAAGCCTTTGCCTATCTTGCCCTCCATGCCCGACCAGGCGACGTCTGCTTGCTGTCGCCAGCGGCTTCCAGTTATGACCAGTACAAGAACTTTGAGGAACGTGGGCGGAAGTTCAAGACCTTGGCCCAAGCGTTTAAACGGAAATAGAAAAAGCCGAGTTCAACTCGGCTTTTCTTATCATAATAATTGAGGGTTAGCCCATCTTTATTTTCTTTTTTGGGCTAGTCCCTGAGTTGCCGGAATCGTTTCCTCCATTATTGCCATTCGGTTTGATGGTAGTGGGTTTCGTGGAGGTGCCATTGGGTTTGACGCCGTTGCCACTGCCACCGCTGTTGCCGCCAGGTGTGGTCATCTTGTAACCGGCAGCCTCGCACATTTCCTTGATGTGGTTGGCTCGTTTTTTTGTGTCGGGATGGGTGGAGAGCAATTCGGTCAAGCGTCCTTGCGACCCGCCGTCACCGCTGAGACTGATCAACACGTTCAGTGCATGGTACATAGCGTAGGGGTCGACGCCATTCTGAATGCAGAATTGGAAGGCGGTCTCATCGGCTTGCGTCTCTTGGCGACGCGAGTAGGCATTGCTGGCCAATTGTTGTCCCAGGTCGCCCAAGAAACCTTGTGAAATGGCCCCTGCTGTTTGGCTGAAGGCGCCAATTCCGTATCGGGCAGCTACCATCAAGTAGGCGGCACGATAAGCATCGCGGACGTCTTTATTAATAAGGTGGCCTAGTTCGTGGCCGATGACGGCAAACACCTCGTCGTCGTTCATGGCATCCATCAAACCGCTGTACACACGCACGCTGCCATCGCCACTGGCAAAGGCGTTAACGGTGCTCGATTGATATACCTTATAGTTGAGGTTCAAATCGTTGATGTTCTTAAAACGCGCCATGATGCGGTCGAGGCGCTGCGTGTAGCTGTTGTCAGCAGGCAAGATGGTGTTCTGACCGTCTGATTCCACCATGTACTGGCTGCAAAGCTCCTTGATTTGGGCGTCGCTGATGGTCAAGGCTTGGACAGCGGCAGCACCTGCGTTGATGGCGGAATTGGAATCCACCACTCTCAGTGACGAGCAACTGGCAAGTAACATCACGGCCATTGCTCCGATTAATGCTAATTTCTTCATATTGAATAAGTTTAATGATTGACAAGGGATTTACCCTGCAAAAATAGTGCATAATGCCGAAAAAAATTTCAAAAAATGTGTTTTTTTTCTTGCATGTTCCAAAATTAATGTATTTTTGCCACATCAAAATAATATCAAAATAATATCACAAATGGAAAAGAAAGAATTTGAATTTAAAGGTTTTGCGATGAACGGATTTGTCGCATTGTTCATCGAACTTGTCATCATCGGATTAAGCATTGCTAGCATCGTTGCATTTGTATTGGGCGTGTTTTCAACGCCTATACTGTTTGTCGTCGGTTTTTTGCTTGCCTGTATCTTTCCTGTCGGTTTCCGCAAGCTAGAGCCCAACGAGGCCATGGTGATGCTGTTTTTCGGCAAATACAAAGGGACCTTCACCAAGACGGGATTCCACTGGGTGAACCCCTTCATGACTTCCAAGAAAGTATCGATGCGTGCTCGTAACCTTAATCCGGACAACATCAAGGTGAACGACAAGACGGGTAATCCGATTATGATTGGCCAAATCTTGGTGTGGCGTCTAAAGGACACTTACAAGGCGATGTTTGAAATTGACTCGCAGACTATGGCGGGCGGATCGGCAGGCAATGCAGCAACGGTGTCGGTCTCCAACCGCATGAAGGCTTTTGAGAGTTTCATCAAGGTGCAGAGTGACGCTGCTTTGCGCGAGGTGGCGGGCATGTATGCCTACGACGAGAATGAGGCAGAGGCTGATGAACTGACGCTTCGTGCTGGTGGCAGCGAGATTAACGAGGTGCTGCTGAGCAAACTGAATGAGCGTCTGGCCATGTCGGGTTTGGAAGTGCTTGAAGCACGCATCAACTATCTGGCCTATTCGCCTGAGATTGCCGCAGTGATGCTGCGCCGACAGCAGGCTGCCGCCATCATTTCGGCTCGTGAGAAGATTGTGGAAGGTGCCGTCTCGATGGTCAAGATGGCCTTGGACAAACTAAAGGACGAAGGCGTCGTCGAACTTGACGAGGAACGCAAGGCCGCCATGGTGAGCAACCTTATGGTGGTGCTCTGCGCTGACGAGTCGGCACAACCGGTGGTGAATACGGGAAGTCTGTACTAAACCAAGAATGTACCTACCCTAAACCGTCATCGCGGATCGAGTTCGTGATGACGGTTTGGGAAAAAACAATAGAAACAATGGAAATCATCGATTTTACTATTTTGGGAATAGGCTTGCTTTTGATTGTGTCAGGCTTGCTGTGCTACCGTTATCCGAATCTGATTAATCCATACGGGGGCATGTCGCCGGAGCGGAAAGCCTTGGTCGACATCGAAGGGCTGAAAAAAGTGGTGGCCATTACCTTTGACGTAACGGGATTCTTGTTGGTCGTCACAGCCACGCTATCTATGACTAAAGTCATTGGCGAGATGACGGGCGTGTATGTGTTGATTGCACTGGCGATGGCCATGATGGTGCCTTTGTTTATCGCCATGGGGAAATACAACGGCTTTGGTCGTGATAAAGAAAACCTCCTTTCCAATGATGCCAAACAGTGGGAGAAAAAGAAAAACAAGATAACTATTTGGTTTGTGGTAATCATTACTTTATTATCCCTGGCTTTGATTCCGATTCTCTTCTTCTGGGGCAACAAAGGACCCAAGTATGACATCTCAAGCGAATGCATAAAGGTGAAGGGTGGGGGATACCACGCGACGATTCCTGTTGCCGACATCACCTCTGACAGCGTTTGGGAACAATGGCCCGGTATTGCCATACGCACCAACGGCATGTCGACTAATAAGGCGAACTTGGGTCATTTCCGTCTGAAAAATGGCGAAAACTGTATGCTGTTTATCCATGAAGAAGGTGGCCCATTGCTCGAACTGCGCACGGCTGACGGCGGATTGTATTACCTCAACTGCGCTAAGGAGGAGGAAACGCTGGAGATGATTGAAAAAGTGAAATCGGTAATCCGTTCGAGACAAGTCACTGGGTATAACGACAGTCACTCCCTTTGCCCTCATGGCGTAGTGACTGCCATCTCTCAGGAGATTGCGGGTCAAGCCCGCAATGACGACAAGGGGGGAAGTCTCGCAATGACGCAAAGCGTGTCTAATAAAACCATGATTCAATGAAAAAAGCAATAAGATACTCAATAGCCGTCTGCCTCTTCAGTTGGGCCATGTTTGCTGTGGTCCACTGGGGTTTCGGCATAGGAGCGGACACCCCACTGGGGCTCATGGTCTTCTCCACGGTGTATATGTTTTTCCCGCTCATCACAGCCTTGGTGTTGCAAGCCATCGACAAGGAGAAATTCAACCACACGGGTTTGGTTAACTTCAAAGTGTCCTGGACTTGGGTGGTGGCTTGGCTCTTGCCCGTAGCGATGACATTTCTCTGCATTCCCATCAATGGTTTGATGCCAGGTGTGGAGTTGCAATACAACTCCGAGCAACTCATCAACCAGTATCATGTTCCCGAGGAGCAACAGGAGATGGTGCGCGAGCAGTTGGGTAACATGCCCGGCTATTTGATGCTGATTTCCGTTGTTTTCAGTGGGTTGCTGGCGGGCATCACCGTCAATGCCATCGCTGCCTTCGGCGAGGAGTATGGCTGGCGCAATTATCTCGTTGGCACCTTGCGTGAGGTGAAGTTTTGGAAGGCTGCCTTGTTCATCGGTTTTGTTTGGGGCATCTGGCATTTTCCGCTCATCCTCTTGGGTCACAACTACCCGAACGAACCACAATGGGGCGTGTTGCTCATGGTGGCGATGTGCATACTACTGGGTACCGTAGAATTGTATTTCGTGCTGAAATCCAGGTCGATGATTGTCGCGGCCATCATGCATGGCACGATTAACGCCGTTTCTGGCATGACCATCTATTTCACCTTGGGCGGCAACGACTTCCTAAACGGTATGACAGGCCTGTCGGGCTTCATCGTTATGGCGGTGACCATTTTGTGCATCTGGATTTACGATAAATTTATTGCCAAGGACAACATCTTCTCGATGACTTTGGGGGAGTCATTGGACAGGTCGCCTGATTGCTTCGTTCCTTGCGATGACGCAAAGCGTACTCCTGGTCATGAACCCGAAAATGAAAGGGATTGACCATGGCAAAGGAGAAAGAAAATAGCACTAACAACAAGACCTTTCTGCTTCGTGTTGATGCCGATACGATGGAGGCGGTTGAAAAATGGGCCGCTGACGAATTCCGATCCGTCAATGGGCAACTGCAGTGGATTATCGCCGAAGCGTTGAAGAAGAGTGGGAGAAAGAAAAAATAGGGATAGGACAAGAGGTTTTTGTTTCGATAATACAATGGATTTGGATGGCAATACTATGGTGTGCGGGCTAAAAAAACAAGATTGCCGTCAGAGATACTATTCTTTTTATTAACTTTGCAGCGTTATTGTATCCACTGCGCCTAAAAGGTCGAAATCCGTTTAACGGATGTAAAATAGTTCGGCTTTGTGATTAGGAGCGTGATATAAAACCTATGCAATGGAACACATCGAATACCAAGACCTCAGGAAAAGCATCTTCGCCAACGGAAAGGTTGACGACGAAGATGTCAAGGTGCTGCGTGAAGCATTGTTGAACGAAGGCCCCATGACCCGTGAAAAGGGCAATTTCCTATTTGACATCAAGGACAGCACCAATCGCAACAACCAATGCAGCGCCTTTAAAGACCTCTTTGTGGAGGCCATCACCTTGATGCTTCTTGAAGACGACGCCTCACCTGGAGAGATTAGCGAAGAGGAAGCCAAGTGGCTCCGCGCTAAAATCCGCTTCAAGGGCTATACCGACAAGACGGACGACATGCTTATCAACAACCTAAAGCGTAAGTCTATTAATTGGCCCAAGATATTGAGTTTCAAGAGCAAGCCTGCAAAGTCTTTTGAAAAGACACTTTATTTCTCGCGCTATCTCACTTTGTTGGCTGTCATCGGGTCGCTTATCTCGGCCGTGGTCTTGTTCATCTATGGAACCATCAATGTTTATGTGGCATTCCGCGGTTTTCTCACCCATCCAGTGGGCGGTGATCATAAAGAATTGGGCCAGTTGCTCGCCGTGTTCGTCTCATCGGTCGATGTCTATTTGTTTGCCATGGTGCTCATCATCTTTGGAATGGGTGTATATGAATTGTTTATCAGCAAGATAGATCCAGTTGAGACCAAACTCGACTCGCGCCCCTCGTGGTTGCGCATCACCAGCATCGACGACCTCAAGTCATCGCTTGGCAAAGTCATCTTAATGGTACTCATCGTCTCGGTGTTTGAGCATTCGCTAAGCATCAACTACGACCAACCTATTGACTTGCTCTACGCTTCTGTGGCTGTGGTGCTTGTCGCCTTGGCCTTGTATGTAACCCATCTTTCTAACCACAGTGATGATAAAGGGAAGAAATCCAAGTCAAAGGTGGCTGATGAAGAATAACCAAAAACTGCCCTCGTTATGGAATATGATGTTTTTATAAGCTATAGCAGAAGTGACGAAAAACAAATCGAAAAATTCGTATCACGTTTAGAGGATTTAGGATTCCGCGTTTGGATTGACCGAAAAGGCATTGAAAGCGGCGACTCATTCAAGCACGTCATCGTTAACGCCATTGAAAAAAGCGCGGTTTTCGTGTATTTCAACTCTACCAATTCGGTCAAATCGCCGTGGACAACGAAGGAACTTGGCGTGGCCATTGCTTGTAACAAGCCCATTATCCCTGTCAAGCTTGACAAGGCGTCTTACAGCAAGGAAGACATGTTCGACCTCATTAACCTTGACTACATCGATTATTCCGATCCGATTACGCATGAGTCGATGATGGAGAAATTCATCAGCGTGGTCATCTCCAAATGCCCAGAACGATGGGAAGAGATTCAGGCCGAACGTGCCATAGCGAATGGAGAGCGAGGGGTGAAGACAGGCATCAGCACACGCCGAAAGTTGGCGTGCATCCTCTTGCCGCCTCTGGGTTTGGCCTACGCCTATGTCGCCAAAAAGAACAACCGAAAAAAGAAATCCAAGGAAGAGACGAAGTACTCTATCATAGGATTCGCATGGGTATTGCTTGCCGTGGCGCTATTGCTGGTGTTTCGACCTTTCACCACAGCGCCTTCGACGGTGACGACAGAGAAGGATGGCGAGAATTGGTATTTTAACGTGAACGGCGTGCCTTTCAAGATGGTTTACGTTGAAGGCGGCACATACTTGATGGGAAGCAGCGACAACAGCGGCGATAACGATGAAGTCCAGCATCAGGTAACCCTGAGCAGCTTCTATATCATGGAAGTGGAGGTGACGCGCGCTTTGTGGTATGCTGTGATGGAGAAAAAACGCATTTGGGGCGGCAAGGGACAACTCGCCATGGAAATGGACCCCGAATGGAAATCTGCCTTGTATTTCATCAGCAGGCTGAACCAGTTGACAAGCATGGAATTCCGTTTGCCTACTGAGGCAGAATGGGAATATGCCGCCCGTGGCGGCAAAAAAAGCGAAGGTTTCAGCTTTGCAGGAAGCGACCATATCTATGATGTCGCATGGTTTAAGGAAAACGGTGAGAAAACGGTTCATAAAGTCAAAGGATTGAAGGCCAACGAATTGGGACTTTATGATATGAGCGGCAACTTAAAAGAATTGTGTAGTGACTATTATGCTGCCTACGACCCGTCGCCACAAGTCGACCCTGAAGGGCCGTCGCATGACGAAAGCACCGAACTAATTGTTCGCGGCGGAAGCTATCGCAGTGCCTCAAAGGTTTGCCGTGTTTCCTATCGGTCAAGCATAATTGAAGACGAGGACGCCTACCAGTTGGGGTTGCGTCTTGTCTTAAGGGATAAAAGCAAAGAGGATGCTTCAGGCAAAGCTTCCCATAAAGGCCACTCACAAACGGAAGACCTGGAAGAAACGCTGACATTCGATGTCAGAAGGGTGTCGTTTGACATGAAACTTGTTGAGGGTGCCACCTTTGAGATGGGAGGCTACAGCGATAACGACGATGCCACACCCGTCCATAAGGTCACATTGAACAGTTATTACATTGGCGAAACAGAAATCACTCAAGAGTTGTGGGAGGCCGTGATGGGGACTTCTGTGGTCGATATGGAAAAGAAATCCAAGGCGACAGAGCGAAATGGATTGCATGGCGTAGGTCCCAATTATCCGATGTATTACCTGAATTGGTACGATTGCCAAGATTTTCTCACCAAACTGAACGCCATCACTGACAAAAACTTCCGCCTTCCTACTGAGGCCGAATGGGAGTTTGCAGCGCGAGGCGGGCGTTCCAAAGGCTACAAGTTTTCGGGTAGCAACAGTTTGGAGGAGGTGGCTTGGTATAAAGAAAACAGCAAAGGCATGGCGCATCCTGTCAAACAGTTGCTCGGCAATGCATTGGGCATTTACGACATGAATGGCAATGTTTGGGAATGGTGCCAGGACTATTATGATGACTATGAAGAGCGGCAGCAATATAATCCAACGGGACCCGTGGAGGGCGATTTCCGCGTGTCGCGTGGCGCTAGTTGGAACAGCGGCGTTGAGCGCCATGGCGTGTCGTCGCGCAACAACTTCAATCCTGAAAGGCGGCATGTCCGTTACGGACTTCGCATCGTGTTGCCGATTGAAGAATAAATAGGTGCATTGTGTTGCTATCTGGCAAGAATAAAACAAGAAAGTTCTAGATGTGTTTAATAATTATCAGGTTGCTAAGTAAAGAATAAAACGATGAGCGAACCGAAAAAAAAAAGATGGTTGGAGAGAATCAAAGGCACCCGAGGCTATGAAGTCTTGGCCGCTTTTATCAAGTCGGCAGCAGTAGGTTTGCTATTTGCCGTCATCTGTTTCGTCTACGACATTTATCATGACTCGGAACAAGACAAGCAACTTGAACAGTCGATTGAGAAGCTGGCCAGTATCGAGCAAAGCCTTTCAACGCGATATTTGGGCATCTTTCCTGAGTATATCACCGAGATAGGAGGGCTGTTCGACAACTTGAAGCCAGAAGACACCATCGTTATTTTCGAGGATGTGCTCTATTATGGCATCAAGAGCCGTCCGAAGGAGTTTCGCGACTTGAACAGCAGATTGTTTGAGCATGCACTGCAAGGCGGATCCATAACCGTGGCCTATTATGATTTTGTGAAAGACGAGGAAGTGCCGGCGTGGATCGACATTTTCCACAAAATGATCATCGAGAGTCGCATCGGCTCGAAATACCATGCCGTGATGAACGAAAGGCGAAAAACGGAAATGGTGGCGTTGAGGGAGTCAAGAAGACCAAGTTACCGCCAAGAAATGAGGCAGTTCGATTCTACGCTTTGCGAGGAGTATTTCTCTGCTACCCGAAATGACAACATGGAGAAGTTCAAGAGGGATATTGACGCCTATTTGAGCAAAATACAGTTCGATAGCATAGGGACTGACGCGTCGAAAGCCGAAAAGATTACCCACCAGATGTGCCATGAGATCGACAGCGTCAAGGAGCATTATCTTGGAAATGGCAAAGAGATAGGCGACATCCTGTTTTACGACTATGAGTTGATGTACAGAAAGATTAGTGAGGTCATGGTGAAGTATTACACCAAATATGGCATCGACATGGTGCCTCTCGACGAATATCTTACGATGAGTTGCTGGATGGTGAAGAGAAGTGACCATAAGGAGGTGAGGACCGTTTTGGCGTTCCCGAGCAAATACTCAACCGATGAAATTGGGTTCTATTCCCAAGACGAGGCCTTCTCGCGCTACATTGGCACGATGCTTGAAGGGGTGAGGCAAAACCGACGCTGGGAAACGAAAGAATAGTCAAGAAAGACTTCGGGATTTGATATGCAAAGCAGCGATGGGAAGTCATGGTGGGAGAGATAAATAAAATACTATTGAAAGGATTTAATAACCGATTTGATAACCAAAAGTTGTGCCCGACACGAATACAGGGTAAAAAGAAATGAAAAAAACATCTATGCAAGGCGTGTTTTTTGCTTTCCTCCTCTCGTTTTTCTTTATTGGAATGCGGCCTGTTTGCTATGGCCAAAACCAGCAGTTGGTGGAAATGGTTGAGTTATTGCAATCTATGACTCCCATTTCAATGGGAATGATGGGTGAAGTAACAGATATTACTATTTCTCGTGGCGAGCTTGTGATGACGTCAAGCGTGGACGAAAGCATGGTCAACATAAAAAAACTGCAGGAAAACCCTGAATTGCTTAAGGAGAACATGAACCAAATGATTTTGGACAAAAATTCAAGCTTTTACTTTCTAATCGACGAGTTGAAGCAGTCCAACATGGGTTTGAGGTTGAAATACATTGGGAAGACATCAGGCGAGATCGTCTCTTGCGCTTTGACCAGTGAAGAGTTGAAAAATGCTGATTATGAAGACAATGACCCCGACAAGTTCCTTGAGGTTCAAATCAGAGTTACCAATGCCCAATTGCCCATGGACTACGGCAACGGCATGGTGAATACAAAAGTGGTCAGGGAAGGGAATAATGTGGTGTATTATTTTGTTTGCGAAGAGCCTACATACGACATAGATCTTATGCAGCGGAACATACCCCTTATGCGCGACATGATTTTGGAACAAGTGAATAGTAACGATGCTTCCTTGTCCATGTTCAGGCAAGTGTGCAAAAACGCTGGATGTGGCATTTCCTATTATTATGTGGGAAAGACATCTGGAAAGATTGCTAAACTTATCATACCAGTCAGCGAACTGAAATGATTTGGAATTATAGAGATTAATATTTTAACAATCGAAAGATTTAATAACCAAGAAGTTGCGCCCGACACGTATTTAGGGAAGAGACAATGAAGAAATCAATTCTTAAGAGTTTGTTTGTTGCAATACTTGTTTCAGTCCTTTCATTAGGGGTTTCATCGATTTGCAATGCACAATCGAAAAATGAGAGCGATGAAATGCTGGAATTAATGATCAGCGAAACCAACAAGAGTTTGCCTGCCGAATATGGCGAGGGCATGATTAACACAAAGCTGGTAAGGGAAGGAAATTATGTCGTTTACTATTACACATGCGACGAAGATATTTATGATATTGATTTGATGAACAAAAATCTACCGTCCATGAAAGACATGGTGGTGGAAGAATTAAACTCCGACGATTCCTATGTCTCTTTGTTTAGAGGAATATGCAAAGATGCTGGAGTGGGTGTCGGATATGTTTATGTGGGAAACAGATCGGGCAAGAAAGCTTCTTGTTACATACCTGTTTCCCTGTTGAAGTGAACAGGAAAGGACGTGTCTAAAAAAAAGGTGGCTTAGGTCACCTTTTTTGTTTTAGTGTACACAAGATTTTCTGACGACTGCTTCAAAATGGACACAATTGGTTTGCCTAAGCCCTGGATGAGCTTGTGAAAAAGATTGAAAAATAATTCATTAGGAAGCAATTCGTATAAATATTTTTCCTATTTTTGCAACCCATTTGAGAACCGCAGTCCAGATTGGTTGCAAAATCAGCGGTTTGAGTTGGAAATCAAAAGTTTAACCTCCTCGCAAGCGGGTTTCTGGAACGTTTGCGAGTACAATTAAAACACATCATTCCTATAATGGAAGAAAACGAAAACATCATCAACGAGGCTCCCGCCGTGGAAACTCCCGTCGTGGAAACGCCTGCTGAGACCGCTCCCGTTGCCGAGAAGCCGGTCGAAAAGAAACCCAGAACGCCCAGACCGAAACCGGTTCCTGCCGAAGATTTCGACTGGACTTCGTCGCACAAGAAGTTCGACAACTATTCTGCCGACGAGCGTGCCAAGCTCGAAGAGCAGTACGCTGGCACCATGAGCCAAGTCGCTGACCACGAAGTCATCGAAGGCACTGTGGTGGCCATCACCGACCGCGAAGTGGTCGTCAACATCGGCTTCAAGTCGGACGGCGTCATCCCGATTGCAGAGTTCCGCACCAACCCCAACCTGAAGGTGGGCGACAAGGTGGAAGTCTACGTTGAGAACCAAGAAGGCCCCAACGGCCAACTCATCCTCTCTCACAAGAAAGCCCAGCTGCTCAAGTCGTGGGATCGCGTCAACGAAGCCTACGAAAGCGGCGAGATCGTCAACGGTTACGTCAAGAGCCGTACCAAGGGTGGTCTCATCGTCGAAGTGTTCGGCCTCGAAGCCTTCCTGCCCGGTTCGCAAATCGATGTCAAGCCGATTCGCGACTACGACGTGTTTGTTGACAGCGTGATGGAGTTCAAGGTGGTGAAGATCAACCAAGAGTTCAAGAACGTGGTTGTTTCCCACAAAGCCCTCATTGAGGATGAGCTGGAAGCCCAGAAGGCCGAAATCATCAGCAAGCTCGAGAAGGGTCAGATCCTCGAAGGCGTGGTCAAGAACA
>JAEEGI010000526.1_pt1 | contig 113360 bp, 96 predicted proteins | sample 8958751 | NCBI WGS metagenome assembly JAEEGI01 (sample SAMN16246545, study PRJNA631951) | gut metagenome | biome: gut microbiome; feature: rumen; material: KS-attached | host: Bos | place: Iran: Karaj | collected 2018-10
GAACGATCCTGGAATCAGAAACAAGAACGGCCTCTCGGCCACCAGATAGGAATGGAAAAGTGGCAGACAGCGTGCCTGAGTTCCCGTACGCTTGCGCAGTACAGTACAGACAGGTACGCGGGCGGACTTTACTGCCGGGTTCGGGATGGGACCGGGTGTTGCCCCGCCGCTATGGCCGTCTTGCCGAAACGTGCCATATATTCGTCATATAAAAATGTTTTTTTTAAAATCCATGTCTGGACGGGATCCTCTGCTCTTTATCGTGTTCCAGCGCGAACCCTACCTATTAAAGCGATATCATGGATATATCGTCTAACAAGAGGTTAGAATATGAATTACACGAAAGCGATAGCTCTCGTATCGTTGGCCCTGGCTGCCATGGCGGTTCTGGTCGCAGCGACGGAACCTGTCGATGCGGATCCCGCAGTGACCGTCGACGGTCTGACCTTCGATCTCGATGCTTCCACCGGCGAGGCGACCCTCACAGGCGTCTCCTCGGGATTGACCGCAGTGGACGCGAGCCCTTTCATCTATGACGGGACGACCTTCGCCGTGACGTCCGTGGGCTCCAAGGCTCTCTACTCCAACAAATCCGTGACCAGCGCCTATCTTCCGGATGTCGTGTCGATAGGCATGAAGGCTTTCGCCAGCTGCTCCTCGCTGACCAGCCTGGACTTCGGCGATTCAGCAAGGCCCCTGTCCATAGGCAGCTACGCGTTCTACAAGACGTCCGTGGACAGCATCCTGCTGCCTTCTGGAACCAAGACCATCTCGTCCTATGCTTTCATCTATACGTCGCCTTCGAGCATCTCCATCCCGTCCAGCGTGAAGACGGTCGGATCCAAGGCGTTCTACGGGATGGACCTGGTGGATTCCGACGGGATCACCGCCTTGTCCGCGACCGTAGCCAACATGTCCGGATACGATTTCGTCCTGGTAGGGGGCAGCCTGGTCCGCCTGATGAGCGAAGGGGAGACGATCTCGTTCGATGGGATGAGGTTCAAGGTCACAGACTCCAGCATCGACGGCGTATGTGCCGACCTGATCGGATACAGCGGAAGCTCGACCAGCATCAGCGTCCCCGAATCTATCTCCTGCGGCGGGGTCCCGGTGAAGGTCGTCGGAGTGGCCTCCAAGGCGTTCTACAACGACGACGCCATCTCCAGAATCTCCATGCCTTATGTCGAGAGCATAGGCTACAAGGCCTTCGCGAGCTCGGACGTATCCGAGGTCGTCCTCGGCAGCTCGCTGAGCTCCATAGGCTCCTATGCGTTCTTCGGATGCCCTCTCGTCAGCCTGGAGATCCCAGGGGACGGCGTGGATGTCGGAGCCAGCGCTTTCAGCGGCTGCAAATCCCTCACATCGATCTCCATTCCCGGAACCGGTAGCACCTTCGGATCCAAGGCCTTCTACGGCATCACTTTCTACGATGTCGACGGAACCACCAGGATGAGCATTAGCAGTTCCGGATTCCAGGGAAGCGAATACTGCGGAACCGCCGTCAAGATGGTCAAGAAGTCCCCTGTGGACGTCGGAACGGAATTCGACATGGGCTCCCTGAAGTACCGCGTCATTGACATCGAATCGCCCTCCGTCGCCGTCATCGGCATGGCCGACGGTTCATCCGATTCTTCCGTCACCATTCCGTCCAGCGTCGTCTATTTGGGTCTGAGCTTGGACGTGACCGCGATCGACTCGAAGGCGTTCTACCGCTGCAGGACCCTGTTCAGCATTGACGTCGGCGATGTCGAATCCATAGGTTCCAAGGCGTTCGCCAGCTCTTCCTTGACCAGAGTGGTCCTAGGGGACGGGCTCAGGACGATTAGCGCATATGCGTTCTACAAATGTCCTCTGACAGGGGTCGAGATCCCGGAGGGCGTATCCGTCATCGGAAGCTACGCGTTCTACGGGTGCACATCCGTGACAAGCCTCGCACTTCCCGGGACAGGATACGGTTTCGGCAAGAGCGTGTTCGACGGATTGACCTTCTACGAGATGGACGGTTCAACCGAGATCACGATCGACGATGCGGATTTCCAGGGCCACAGCTATGCAGGAAGCGATGCCGTCCTGGTCATGGAGCCCAACGTCCATATGGGCGACGTTTTCAGCGTTTCCAGCCTGGACTACTCTGTGACGTCCGTTGAACGGGGTGCCTATTCCGTGGAAGTGGCAGGATTCTCCCACGGATCTTCCCTGACACAGGTCCAGATTCCTTCCAGCGTGACCTATGACGGCTGCACCTTCAGCGTCACCGCGATAGGGAACAAGGCGTTCTACAGGAGCGCTCAGATCGAGTCCCTCACGTTACCTGACAGCGTGGTCGCCATCGGCTCTAAGGCCTTCGTGTCCTGCTCCAGCCTCGAGACCGTAGACCTCGGCGACGGGGAGCTGCACATCGGGGTCGACGCTTTCACCGCCAGCAAGAACGTGAAGAGCATATCGTTCCCCTCGAAACTGAGCCTGGGAGCCCGCGCAATGGGGTCTTTAGCTTTCTATGGTCCCGACGGAAGCTCGATATCGGCTTCTGCCAGCAATCTCCAGGGCAGGACCTTCGAAGGCTCCGGCTCCTCGTCTCTCAGCCTTGTGATCACCGTTTCTTTCCTGTTCTGCGACAACTTCGAGAACGACGGACTGACCTCCGGCTATGCGCATGGCATGAAGACCGTCACCGTACATCCCGGAGTATGGGTTCATGGAACGGGAACCTCGTTCCAATCCGCTCTTGCAGATGCGTGTTACACTTTTGGAATCCAGGTGACTTTCGACAACAATGGTGGAATCGCAAGCATCGACGATGTCGTCGACGGCAACATCTACATACAGAAGTGGGACTCGGACTCTTACAAATGGATCTATTCCGAGAACGGGGAGTTCCTCACGCTGCTGGATCTCTGTGAATCCGATACGGACATCGCCATCGTGCACGGGGGAGCCTCCGAAATCGGCGTGGCGCCCACTCCTCGCATGACGCCGGATGACAGGACATGGTATTTCGGCGATGACATCGAGCATTACACGGATGGCGTCGAGGTGCTGTTCTATCTCGGCGATAATTTCATCTATTCCGACATAACCGTCAACAGCGACAGCGATGTGAACCCTTACACCCTTCTGGTCGACGGGATATGGATCAGAGGATACGCGGAGGAAGGCGTTCTCTCTGCCTATGCATTCACGGATGCTGTCGACGCTCTCGGATACCCTTCCGAGATCGTGGAATCCCAGGCCGGCGATTACGGCTGGCTCAAGGGAGTCGGGGATGTAGAAAACGACCAGAGCTGGGTTCAGGCAGTGTGGTATTCAGATATAGAGTGCTGGCAGCAGGGCAGCGATAAGGACTGGCTCGGGAAGACTCCTGTATCCGAAGGGCTGATCATGTGCGTGGTCCACGGCGGATGGGAAGGAGACATGGGCGCCACGGGCGCACCGTATCCAGAGGCCACGCCGAACGACATGATCTGGGCCTATTGACCTCAAGCAAACGTTTTCCCTCCCGGGGGACTCCTCCGGGAGAGCTTTTTCAGAATATCACGCCGAGTATGAAGGCTACGAGTGCCACGAACATCGCCTTCTTCGCGGTGCTCTGGGCCTTGTGGGGGCTGGAGAACACGATGTACGCGCAGTAGACGAACAGAGCGTCGGCGATGATCACGAGGTAGTAAGGCCATCCGTAGGTGTCCAGTATCATCGGGACCACGCTCAGGACGGGGCCGGCGATGAAGAATATGCTGGCGACGACGGAAGCGTTCCTGACGCCGATCTTCATGGGCAGGGTGACCCTACCTTCGTCGCTTTCCATGTCCTCGATGTCCTTGGATATCTCCCTGCCGACGGACACCAGCATGGCCATCAGGGCGACTATGGCGTTGCCCTCGGCGTTGGATACGACGGCTCCACCCATGAGGAACGTCATCCCGGTGAGAGCCGCGATGGTCAGGTTTCCTACGAACCCTCTCTGCTTCAGGAAAAGCTCATACGAGAACATCAGGACGCATGCGATGATGACTATGGCGATACAGACCGGATCGAGTGTAAGGAACGACGCCAGAACGGACCCGACGAGCATCATCACTCCGATCCTCTTGGCCTCTGCAGCTGTCATGCGGCCGGAAGGGACAGGACGCTCGGGGTGCGCGGTCTTGTCTATCTCGGCATCGATGCTGTCGTTGAGGGCGTTGCCTCCGGATATGAACATGAATACCACGAGAACGGAGATCAGAAGCCCGACCCAGTGGTCGACTATCTCCGTACCGGATGCCATGAACGATGCTACGGCGACGCCGATGATCCCCATGACCACGTTCCCGATCCTGAACAGCTGCAGATACTTGTTCACGGCTGGTGCGATTGTGTAGTTTTATTTAAAATCCTATGGGCCAGCGATTGTTCTTTACGATTGAAACAGGTCCGATGGGCAGGTTTTCAAATCTACTATGGCTAAAAGTGGTTTTCTAAGTTTTACTTTTTGTAAGTTTACATTGTTTAGTAAACTTGCTAATGACCAACAAATAATATGCCAGACCTAGCGGTCCAATAAATAGTCCTGATGCAATCCCTCTATACGAGATATTTACATAGTGTTTTGTAATAAAGGTTCAGGCAGGGTTCGGATGCAGACACAGGATATTATCGCATTGGTCCTCGTGTACGCGATAATCGTCGCGTCGCTAGGGGCCTCGATGTATCTCGAGAAGAAAGGCTCGAAGATAGACACTCGCAAGGTGGTGCACATCGGTGTCGGTAACTTCGTCTTCGTCTGGTGGATGTTCATCGAAAGCTGGGTGATGCTCGTATTCTTCACCATACCCTTCGCCATAATCCTGCTCCTGGCGATGATCAAGGGGACTCCCCTCTACGATTCCAAGCTCGGGGAGATGTCCAGGAAAGGGCATACCACGGGCCTGCTGTTCTACGCCATCACCGTCTCGGTCATGGTGATATTCTTCCATGACCACTGGACAGCGGCCACCATAGGCATCGTCGCGATGACGTATGGCGACGGGTTCGGAAGCGTCTTCGGAAGGAGGTTCGGGAAGCACAAGCTCAGGAAGGGCAAATCGTTCGAAGGGTCCTTCGGAGTCTTCGCGATGACCGCCATCATCAGCATGGTCATCGTGCTGTTCTACGGTTTCCTGGCGTCCGCTGGGTACTATCCTGCCGGAGTATATTCGGGAATCGTTCCCGCTCCTGTCGCCTGCATGGTCGCAGGCGGAGTCGCAGCTCTGGTGGAAGCCGTCTGCTCCGGTTCCTACGACAACCTGGCTGTGCCGATTTCGACCGCGATAGTGATGGTTCTCCTGGGGCTCTGAGATGACCTGGTACGTCGTGGATGGGATGGACGGGTGCGGGAAATCCACCTGCGCCGACATGCTGAAGGAGAAGCTCGAGTCCGAAGGGCACAAGGTCCGCATCTTCTCCCATCCTGACACCAGCTGCCTGTTCGGGAAGCTGGAGTACGGCTATCTCCTCAAGGACGGGAAGCTCTGCAAGATTCTCGCTACGATATTTTTCATCTTGGACGCGGTGGATTCCCTTTTCAAGATGAGGCTCTCGTCCAGGAAGTACGACGATTTCATCTTCGTCAGATATCTGATGTCCGTCGCCTATCTCCCCGACGGGAGCTACAGGAAGGCTTACAAGGTCATCAAGAAGCTGTTCCCCATGCCGGACGACTTCATACTCATCGACGTCGATGCGGAGACCTCCATGAAGCGCATAGAGTCACGCGGAGAGGAGCTCGAGACGTTCGAGAACATGGAGGACCTCACCCGCACCAGGGAGAAGATGCTCTCGCTGTCCGAGGGATGGTTAGTGGTGGACAACACTCTGCCTCTGGAAGAGGTCAAGAGGATCATCCACGATCACGCCGCCGAAGTCATCTCCAGGAGTTGAGAAGGATCGTCCGCCGTTCGGACGGACGTGAATGGTTTCACTGCTCGGGCATGCGCACCAGGAATTCGGCTATTCCGTATCCCGTGCGTCCGTCCATGACAGTTTCGGAGATCGTCTCGACCAGGAGCATCTCGTTGCTTCCCTGCATGGGCAGGGTCGCGTATCCGATGATCTTGGCCTTGACGGCGTACTCCCTGCCGCTCCTGCCGTGCATGGTCATGTCGTAGCCTGCCGGGATGCCTTTGTCATAGGACACGTCGACGTCTATCTTCATCACGGGGTCGTTGGACTTCGCGGTCCCAACATATCCCGCATCGACGTCTCCGGCCTCTGTGCAGAGCTTGGTGGCGTTGAATCCAGTGTCTTTCCCGTAGACGGAGTTGAGCCACATCCACATCTTGGGCGCTCCCCAGTCGCGGACCCCTTCGCTCTTGTCCCTTTCTCCGGTCGCGTCGACGTCATATTCCTTATTGCCGACGCAGAGCTTGCCGCAGACGACCCCGAACTGCTCGAAGTGCTCGGATGCGGTCTTGGCGGACAGCGCAGCGCCTTCGGCGTCCACGCAGTCGTGATAGTCCATTATGGGGTTCACCGGCTTCCACTTCAGGTCCAGCGAGGACATGATCGGGACAGGCTCCTTGGACTTCACATCGAACAGCGGCCCTTTGTAGCCGATGTTCCAGGTCCCGTCCTTCTCCTTGAAGGTGAGTCCGGAGCAAGACATGCGGTCCTCGTCGCAGGCGGTGGCGTTCCTTATCCCGCAGATCCTGTCTTTCTCGATGACGAACAGGAATACCGATTTCTCGTTCTTGTTGGGCTTGTTTCCGATCCTCATGAAGGCTGTGACGCCAGCTGAGGGGTCGTGCAGGTTGAAGTAGTAGCTTTCGTTCCATTCGAGTTCTGTGCTCATTCTTTCGCCTCCAGGATTGTTATCTCCCCCTTGCTCCCGTCCAGCAATACGAGGTCGCCGGTGTGGAGGATGGTGGTGGCCGATTTGACCGCTGTCACCGCGGGTATCTGGTATTCGCGTGAGATTACAGCTCCGTGGCAGAGGATCCCTCCGGTCTCGGTGATCAGCCCTCCGAGCTTGGAGAAAACTATGGTCCACCCGGGATCGGTGTTGCTGGTGACCAGGATCTCCCCCTTCTCCACCTGTCCGATGTCCCTGACGTCCATGATGACCCTTATGCGGGCCTCGCACCTTCCAGGGCTGGATGCGGCCCCTGCGAGGGTGGCGCTGTGGGATATCGGTTCGTCGTCGAAGTCCACCCCGTTGAGCAGGAACTTCGGCGGGAGCCTGTCGCGGTACTTCATGAAAATGGCTTTGCGAGGGGATATGAGTTCCCTCAGGTTCGGGATCTCGTTACCTTCCAAGATGGATATGGCCTCGGTGTCCTCGAGGAAGAATATGTCCTCGCTGTCGTCGATGAGGCCTTTCTCCTTCAGCCTTCTTCCCTCCTCTAGGAATATCAGCCTGTTCCTGTACATGATGTGGTCGAGGTAGAACCTCTGGTTCTCCCTGAACGTGAGGTACGTGCGGGCCAGCTTCAGCACCTTGAACAGCACCCCTCTCTTGAAGAATCCGAGCTTGGAGCGGACCTCCTCCTCGGTGGCCTTCCTGCGCTCCTTGCTGCGCTCGAACTCCTCCCTGAGGTCGACGTCCCCGTTGCACATCTGCAGGGCTGTCCCGATGACGTACTCGTGGTCCTCGGCCCATCTGGGGGCGTTCAGCTCCCTGGTTCCGGACCGGTGGCCGAATTCGGCGATGAAGTCGTTGTACGATTTCTTGAAAGGCGAGTCGGACTTCTGGAGCCAGTCCACGAACTCGTCCGCGGACATGCTCTCGGCCTTCTCCTTGGCCGCTCTATCGGTTCTGAGGGCCTTTCCCATGTCGGAGAACCCTTTGTTGGTCTCCACGGTCTTGTTGTCCTCGGGGGCGCACATGAGGCCTGCGTAGATGGTCCCGTCGTCATGCAGCCACTTCGCGGTCCAGTTCTTGACCAGGAGGTTGGTCATGATGGAATGGGACACCATCCCGTAGCGGATGAGCTGGTAGTGCTTCGTGGAGCCAACCCTTATGCGCTCGTACCAGTCGGCCAGCTCCTGGTTGCTGAGGGATTGGATGTCCTTGGAATCGAACTCCTTGCACAGCTCCAGGAAACCCTCGGCCCATTTCCTGTAGACCTTGTCGGTCTTCCACATCATCCCGTCCCTGTCGCGGAAGAAGAGGCAGATCTGGGACTTTATCATCCCGAAGTAGTCGTTCGGGTAGGCGGAGATCCTGGCCTGCTCCTTCGCAGGGAAGTACTCCAGCAACTCCCTCGAACGGATGAGCTTGGGGTAATGCGCGAATATCCTCTCCAGAACGGTGGCGGAGAAGTACACCCTGGACTTGTGGAGCTTCGTCAGCGGGCCGGACTCCAGGTCCTTGTATCCCATCATATGGGCTCCTTCGTGGTTGACGTAGTCCGTGAGCATCTTTCCCATGACGGTGTAGAACATGGGCGTCGTGGCGTCCGCCCAGTACTCGTCCCCGTATCCTCTGGACCAGAGGATGTCGTCCTTCTCAGCGACTTCGGGAAGCGTGGTTATGTTCCTGGACTGGAGGATGTACACATTCCCGTCCTCTACGGCCCATTCGATGTCCTGGGGACACCCGAAGTGCTTCTCCAGGGCCAGACCCTGCTTCGCTATGAGCTTCAGGACGCCGTCGTCGGCGCAGCGGGCTTCCGCCTTCTCCTTGGGAAGGGTGACGAGCTCGTCCTTGCCGTCGACCAGGTAGTATCCCTGGTCCTTGCTGTTGATCGTGAATTCCTGGACCTCCAGGCCGTCCTTGGATAGGATGTAGCTGTCCGGGTTGACCAGCCCGGATACGATGGACTCTCCCAGCCCCCAAGAGGCCTCTATGACGATCCTGTCGTCTCCGGTGACGGGATCTGCGGTGAACATGACTCCGCTGATGTCCGATTTGACCATCTTCTGGATCACCACGGCCATCCCTTGGGACAGGTGGTCCTTGTTGGAGTCGTGCCTGTACTTCATCGCGCGAGCGTTCCAGTAGGATGACCAGCACTTGAGGACCATCCCTATGATGCCTCTGACGGTGACGTTGAGATAGGTGTCCTGCTGCCCTGCGAAGCTCGCATCGGCGAGATCCTCCGCAACAGCGGACGAGCGGACGGCGAAGTATTCCCCTCCGAGCTTCTTGAACTGGGGCTTGAAGTCGGTCAGCTCCTCGTCGGTGATGTCGGCGTTCAGGATGAGCTCGCGTATCTTGTCGGAGGATCCGTTCAATGAGACGTCGTCGTCGAAGTCGGTCTCGTCCAGGATCCCGGAGATCGTCCCTCTCAGGCCGTTGCGGTCGAGGAACATCTCGTACGCATCGACGGTCAGCGCTATCGCGGGGGGCACGCTGAATCCGTTGGAGATCATCTTGGCGATGTTGACGCCTTTCCCTCCGACAAGCTCGATTCCGAGATAGGGAGAGTCCAAGGCGACCACAGGGCGGGGATGTTTGGAGAGAGGGCCATCCCTTCCGACGGTCTCGTTCGAATCAGAAACAAGAATCCTGGCATTTTTGGATGAATCCGAGGGATCATTCTCCGGTTTCATGTTCAACCACGTATGAATCGTGATTAGTATGATTGTTAATATAGGAATGCCCGAGTCCCAGGCGCATCAGACAGGGTGTTCATGGTTCAGGCGTATCCGGCCGCCAGGCAGACCCCTGCCCCGAACGCCGCTCCCAACAGGGCGGTGGAAGCGTTGTTGGTGTACTTCGAGATGTACCCGCGGTCCTCGAGGAGCGTTCCGAACACGCTGTCCAGGATGTTCCCCACGACTCCAGCCGCGAACGGGATCAGCAGGAGCCAGTCTATGCTGTGCTCCATTATCGACCATCCCAGGACGGCGATCACCAGCGAGGCGACGGTGGATATGGCGGTTCCCAGCACCGATACGCCTCCGTTGGTTCCTGGAGGGACCCTCTTGAAGGTGGTGATGAGATACGCTTTGGCATCGCGTACCCCTATCTCGGATGCGACGGTGTCGGCTCCAGCCACTGCCAGGGTCGATATGAAGGCCACGTTGAACAGCAGCGGGTCCATGGGGAAGACCAGGTTCAGCGCCACTATCAGGCACGGCGGCAGCCCCACTCCGGCCACGTTCTTCCATGTGCGCTCGCCCTTGGTGCCTTCCTGCAGCCCGGCCTTCTTCTTCTTGCTCAGCCCGCTCTTGGTAGCGGCGAATCCCACCACTGTGAATATGGTGAGCAGGACGAAAGCGTTCAAAGAGCTGAACGCTCCCGTGAAGGAACCTGTGAGGAAGGAAGCGACCGCGCCGTCCTTAGTCAGGCATCCCGTCTTGTAAGCGACCAAGGACAGGAGAGCCGACAGCGCAACGGCGATGGCAGCCAGGCATAAGGCATCCATGTTCGTCCATTCGCTACCATATAGATAAAATGATGCTGAAAATCAGAGCGATTCGAGCAGTTCTGTCGCATATTTTATGCAGAGGGTCTTGTCCTCCAACGGGAAGTACATCACCTTCCCCTGGCGGTACAGGGTGACCTCCATCCCGTTCCACTGGAAGACGACCATCATCTCGTCCTGCTGGGTTATGTCCAGCCCTCTGGAGGAGATGGCCTCCGCCGCCTTGGACAGGTCTATGTCCATGGGGTCGGCGGAGATGGCCATGAGGGATCTGCCTCCGCAGAGACGCGCGGTGGTGAACCTCATCTCAGGCTCTCCAGAAGCTCCTTGGCCTATCCTCTGAACGTCTCCAGGTCGGCGTTGTTCACGATGAGGTACTCGGACAGGGCTATGACCTCCGCGATCCCCCATCCGATCTCCCTGTTGTCGCGGGCGTCGAACTCCTCCTCGTTGTGCGGAGCGTCCTCGCGGTCCCTGGAGACGAGCCTTCTGAAGCGCTCGCTGCGGGCGGTGTGGATCGCGATTATGTACACGTCCTTGGAGAGGCCGCGGAAGGAGCGGACCTCGTTCATGCTCCTGCAGCCGTCCACGAGGAAGAGGTCTCCGGACATGCGTTCTATCGACCTCTTGGCCCAGATGTCGGCTCCGTGGAGCTCCCTCTCCCTGTTGGCGAACTCCCCCACCGACAGCCCTTCGGCCTCGGCTCCGGACGACGCGTAGGTCTCCCTGACGATGTCGCCCATCCTGAGGAAGCTGTAGCCCATGGACTGGGCGACCTTGAGCAGCTCCTCCTTGCCGGCACCCGGCATCCCTGCGACGACCAGGATCTTCATCCTATCACAGCAGGTTGTCGGAGATGTTCATCAGTATCCTGTCGCAGTAGCAGCATCTGAGCTGGATAGGATGCCTGTTGATGACCTTGAACTCGGGGTCCACAGGCTCGCCCTTGTTGGTGATGCAGTTGGGGTTGCTGCACCTGGCGAGGCCGATGACGTGGTCGTCGAGCTTCACGGTGAACTTCTCCGCCACGTAGAAGTCCCTGATGATGGATATGGTGGCATCCGGAGCGATCAGGGCGATCTTGTCGACCGTGTTGCTGTCGAGCTCCCTGTCCTCGATCTTTATGATGTCCTTCCATCCGGCGGTCTTCCCGGACGAGACGTGTATCCCGATGCTTATGCACGAGTCGATGTTGTTCTCGTTGACTCCGAGGATCTTCATGACGTTCAGGGCCTGTCCGCAGGCGATATGGTCGATGACAGTCCCGTTCCTGATAGGAGCCAGCTTGACCTCTTTGATAACATGGTTCTCCGCCATCAGAGCTCACCTCCGAGTATAGCGCTGAGAAGAGCCATCCTGACGGGGACTCCGTTGAAGGCCTGCTTGAAGTATCTGGCATGCTGGGTACCGTCCACCTCTGGCGCGATCTCTCCGACCCTGGGCAGCGGGTGCATGACGATCATGTCGTTCTTGGCCTCCCTGAGGATGGCGTTGTCTATCCTGTAAGTCCCTGCGACCTTGTTGTACTCCGCGGGGTCGGGGAACCTCTCCTTCTGGATCCTGGTGACGTATAGGACGTCGGCCTGGTCGATGACGTCCTCCAGGACGGCGGTCTTGTAGGGCCTGCATCCCTTCTCCTCCAGGTGGGAGACGATGTCGTCGGGCATCTGCAGGGTCTCGGGAGCGACGAGCGAGATCTTGGCTCCGAACATGGTCAGAGCATCGGCGAGGGAATGGACCGTCCTGCCGTACTTCAGGTCTCCCACGAGGACGATGTTGAGTCCGTCGAGGGTGCCTTTGGCCTCTCTCATGGTGAACAGGTCGAGAAGGGTCTGGGTGGGGTGCGATCCGGCTCCGTCGCCGGCGTTTATGACAGGATTTATGGAGAATTTGGCCGCCAGCCTGGCAGCTCCTTCGTATGGGTGCCTCAGCACGATCAGGTCGCAGTAGGCATCGACCATCTTGATGGTGTCCGCAAGGGTCTCTCCCTTGGAAATGGACGTCATGGACATCTCGGATACGTCGATCACATCGCATCCGAGCCTGTACGCGGCGCTCTCGAACGACAGCTTGGTGCGGGTGGAAGGCTCGAAGAACAGGTTTCCGAGTATCTTCCCGTCGAGAATGCGCTCCGTCTTGTCCCCCAAAGCGTAGGGGACCATCCTCTCCGATAGGTCCAGTATCCCTTCGATCTGGTCCTTGCTAAAGTCTTTGATTGACACAACGTCTTTGTCGTAGAGGTCCATGCTACGTGATTGAATTTGACGTTATTAACGGTTGGCTATGGGTTCAGCCCCTACGAGCGCATCCGAATCCCGACGGTGTTCGAGATACGGCCGTTCGGTCGCAATCCTTATTACTGCTTCCATCGTCGTCCGTGGCATGTTGGACATCGTCTCCCGGTCCCAGAGGGGCAGGGAATGTGAATATTCCAGAGGGGAGAGCAAGATCGCCACCCCCTGCGTCATCGGGACTGATCCCGGCTCCTCTGCGTGGGTGAGCCTGGAAGAGAAAGGAAGGACGCTCCATCTTCTGGGAGCGGAGGTCCCTCTGGAGAGGGGTCTTCTGACCACCGCCTCCTCCGGCATGGGATCCGAGCCTTACGTCGTCGATGGGATCCAGGTCGTCAGGCTTCCGCTGGCGGAAGGATTCGTCGCAGACGAGGATGCGGAGGTCGTCGTGGTCCCCAACGCGTACGAGCTCAGGAGGGACCCTCGTCGTCTCGTGGACGCCGTGATGAGCCTCAGGGAGGCCTGCGGGTTCGGGAAGCTCCTTTGCATGCTCGGCATCGGAGAGCCCTCCACAGCGGCTCTGCTGGCCTATATGGGCGTCGATGTCCTGGACGATTCTCTCTCTAGGTCCGCCGGGATCAGCGGGGTGAGGCTCCTTCCAGAGACCGACCTGGTCGTCGGTAGGGACGTCTCCGTCGAGAACTCCGAGGAGATGGCCAAGGAGATCGAGAAGGTCAGGACGTTCATCGCCTGCGACCGTCTGAGGGAGCTCGTGGACCAGAGGTCCTTCGCCTCGCCCTCGTCCGTCGCCACGCTCAGGATATTCGACGACGTCGGCTACGAATACGCCGAGGAGACGTGCTCCACCGTAGGATGCAGGTTCTGCTGCAACTCCACCCAGGCTCTCAGAAGGCCCGACATCAAGAAGTACAGGGAGAAGATGAAGAGCTACAGGAAGCCCGCCAACAAGAGGGTCCTCCTGCTGCTCCCCTGCTCGGCGAAGAAGCCGTACCACATCTCCAAATCGCACAAGGCGTTCTCTTCCGCCATCCATACTTCCACCCACGACACCCTCGTGCACGAGGTCATAGTCACCTCTCCCCTCGGTGTCGTTCCCAGGGAGCTGGACTTCATGTATCCCGCCAACGCCTATGACATACCTGTCACCGGCGAGTGGAAGCCCGAGGAGAAGTCTATGATCAGGGAGATGGTCGGAGACGTTCTGGCTCAGGGATACGACAAGGTCGTCTGCCACCTCGGGGAGGACTACGAGCTCGTGGAGGGCCTCGCGGAGATGGAATGCACCGTCGTCGGAGACCCCACTTCCCCCGCATCCCTCGCCAACCTGGACAAGGCTCTGAGGGAGGCCACCGCGGACATGGAGCCCGTGGACTACATGATAGACCGCAACAACCAGTTCAGGTCCGTCCTTGAGTTCCAGTTCGGGAAGGAAGCCGCCGACGCCCTGATGGACGAGGACACCTACGCCATAGGCAAGTTCCCCTACTGGAAGCTGATCCGCGAGGACCACGACGACCGCAGCAAGAAGACCCAGCTCGGCATGATGACCCCCGAGAGGGGCATGATGTCCCTCACCCTGGAGGGAGCCAGGATCGTGGCCGCCCTCGGCCAGAACACGGTCGAGGTCATGGACTTCGAGATGAAGGGAAGCCTGTTCGCCGTCGGAGTCGTTTCCGCCGATCCCCGCATCCGCATAGGGGACGAGGCCATCGCCGTCTGTAACGGGGAGGTCCGCGGGGTAGGCGTCGCGATGATGTGCGGCAGGGAGATGGCCGATCTCAAGAGAGGAGTGGCCGTCAAGATACGCCATAAGCTCAAATAAGGTATTCGGGCAGAATTAACTCTAAAAATCTTAGGCCAGACATTCGGAGGACTGTGGCCACTTTCGGTCACCCCTCCCCTGATTTCCTTTAAGTACGGTATCGTGAATGTTATCTCTGAGGACAAGCGAGTGCATCCCAAACTACTGTCCTCGACGGTGGCGAATTCCCTTCAACCCCTTTCCCCCGCTGCCGTCAGTTTTCATTCTTCTCTCTGACAGCTTTGGCGAGGTGCCTCAAGGCGTATCCCGCGACGAGTCCGAATGCGATCCCGGCGATCGCAGGGAGGATGTCCGAATCGCCGCTCACGGAGAGGCAGGCATCGGCGAAGACGGTGACCATGGAGCCGACCGTCATTCCCATGATGAGCCCGAAGGTCCCGGTCCTGTGATTCTCCAGGCAGGACTTCATGGCTTTCGCGAACAGGAGGGCCGCGACCACGGCTCCGACGAGCATGGGGACGAGATAGCCGAAGTCGAGGTCGGCTATGGCATCGAGGAACGCGTCGTAGAGCCCGATGGCGACCAGTATGGTGGATCCGCTGACCCCGGGGAGCATCTTCGCGAGGGCGAACACGGCTCCCACGAGGACCATTGCTGGGATGGACGGGTCCACGTTGCCTTCTCCCTTGAATACGAAGAGCGCGACCATGACGACGAGCCCTATGGCGAAAGTCGTCCACCATGTTTTCCCGGCGGGCTCCGTGCGGCCTTCGATGGACTTCAGGTCGGGGATCTGGCAGAGGATGAGCATGGCGAAGAAGAACATCGCGGGCATCCTCCAGTTGTCTATCACGTAGTCGAGGCAGAGGGAGCATGCCAGCATCCCTATGGCGACGGAGATCCCGAGGACGACGATGAAGCGGATGTCGGCGATGAGCCTCTTCAGTCCGGACAGGGCCGCTATGAGCCTCTCGTACAAACCGAAGACGACCAGCATCGTGGCTCCGCTGGCACCGGGTAGGGCTGATACGGCCCCGACCAATGCCCCTGCTACCGCGGCGGAAACATGGTCGTCTTTCATGCCGCTCCGTATCCTCGCATGTTTAATAATCCTGTCCTGGACCGGCGCGGGATCCCTGTCGTTTAGCCAGCTATCATCAGAAAACGATATTAGCCACGAGCACACATAGCAGCTCGAAATGGCAGACATAATGATTCGCAAGCGGAAGAGGATGAGATCCAAGGAGGTCAAGGCGCTTTCCAAGGATCTCGAGGAGGTCGTAGGCGCCCCCGTCTTCTCCGAGGACGACCCGGTCGACATGGCCGAGAGCTCGGACTACAGCCTTGTGTTCGTAGGAGGAGACATCCTCGCACTGGTGAAGGACGAGAAGCCCTTCCTGACCATCAGGGGGGTGATGAAGTACAAGCCTACCCGCAGATACGTCACCGTGGACATGGGCGCAGTGCCGTTCGTGGCCAACGGGGCGGACGTGATGGGCCCCGGAATACTGGAGGTCGACCCCGACATAGCCGAGGGGGACCTCGTGTGGATAAGGGACGTGAGAAACAAGGCCCCTCTGGCGATAGGGGTCTCGATGCGCTCGGCCGCCGACCTGGAGTCCAAGGCTCCCGGAAAGGCGATAAAGACCATCCATTTCGTCGGCGACAAGCTTTGGAAAGTCGGCGAGTGAAGACGGAGGGGTCGATCCCCCCCGCCAATCACCCTTTTATCACTCCTACAGGAACGAGCTTAGCCACCTTCTGGGTGAGGCCTGCGTCGCAGACCACCCTGATGACCTCGTCCACGTCCTTGTAGGCTTCTGGAGCCTCTTCGAGGATTCCCTCGTCGGAGCCGTTCCTCATGTAGATGCCCCTGTCGGACATCTCCTTCCTGACGCCGTCGATGGTGAGGCTGTTGACGGCCGCCTTCCTGGACAGCTTCCTTCCCGCGCCGTGGCAGGTGGATCCGAAGGTCTGCTCCATGGAGCCCTTCCTTCCGGCCAGGACGTAGGTTCCCACGCTCATGTTGCCGGGGATGATGACGGGCTGCCCCACATCCCTGTAGCGCATGGTGATCTCGCTCCTGCCGGGTGCGAAGGAGCGGGTGGCTCCCTTCCTGTGTACCAGGACGTCCTCGTGGTGGCGGTCGATGTCGTGCCTCTCCTTCTTGGCGATGTTGTGCGCCACGTCGTAGACGACATCCATTCCCATGGACTCGGCGGAGTCCCCGAGGACCTTCTCGAAGGACTCCCTGGTCCAATGGGTGATCATCTGCCTGTTCGCCCAGGCATAGTTGGCTCCGCAGCACATGGCTTTGTAGTAGTCCTCTCCCAGCCTGGAGTCCATCGGGGCGCACGCCAGCTGCCTGTCCGGGAGTTTGACGGAGTTCTTCTTGATGTAGCGCTCCATCTCCTGGAGATAGTCTGTGGCGATCTGGTGGCCGCATCCTCTGGATCCGCAGTGGACGGTGATGGCCACGGTCCCCTGCTTGAGGCCGTACGCTTTCGCGGTGGCTTCGTCGAACACGTTCTCGACGACGTCCAGCTCCAGGAAGTGGTTGCCCGATCCTATGGAGCCGAGCTGGGGGAGGCCCCTCTTGTAGGCCTTCTCGCTGACCAGCGAAGGGTCCGCCTCGAGCATGTGGCCGCCTTCCTCGGTGACCTCGAGGTCCCTCTCCCATCCGTAGCCGTTCTCCACGGCCCAGGTGGAGCCGTTCAGGAGGATCTGCTCCAGGTCCTTCATCCCGACGTGGGTGAGCCCTTTGGAGCCGAGCCCCGAAGGGATGTTCTTGAACAGCTCGTCGATCAGGGCGTCCTTCTTGTCGCCTATGTCGTCCATGGTGAGGTCCGTCTTGATGAGGCGGACTCCACAGTTGATATCGAATCCGATTCCTCCGGGCGAGATCGAGCCGCTGTTGCTGTCGACAGCAGCCACCCCGCCTATCGGGAATCCGTATCCCCAGTGGATATCGGGCATGGCCATGCTGCTCCCTACGATCCCGGGGATGCAGGCTACGTTGGCCGCCTGCTGGGGGGCGTTGTCGGAACAGACCTGGCCGATCATCTCTTCGCTGGCGTAGATGACCGCGTTGGTCCTCATCCCAGCGGATTCGTCCATGGGTATCTCCCATCTGTTAGCGTCGATTCTGTTAAGCTTGCCTTCCCATGCCATGGAGATTCCTCCAAAAGGAATACGGTTGTAATTTTCGGGTACTCAGAAGGGCCGGGACCGAGATTTGAACCCGAGTCAGGGGATCCACAGTCCCCTAGTCTAACCAAGCTAGCCTATCCCGGCCATGCTGCAATGAGGCTATCGGCTCCCCTTACATAAACATTTTGCCACGAATCCTGGAGCCACGCCCTTCCGGGGAACCGTGTGCAGGACGAGGCGACAGCATCGGACATTCGGCGAAGGTTCCGAACATCGGACGGAGTAGTGTTAATAGGTGACATTCTCTTCGGTGTCCAATGACCTCCGACATCGTAGCCAAGCTTTCCAAGATGAGTAAGAGCTGCTTAGGGTGCGGCGCCTGCGAATACGTCTGCACCAACGAATCCCGGTTCGGCGCCATCACGATGCAGCTGGACAAGTGGGGAGTCTGCAGGGCTGTGGTGGACGAGAGCAAGTGCAAGGGATGCGGGCGCTGCGTGGGCGTATGCCCTCAGTTCAGCCCGTTCACCGACAACGTCCAGATGGCGGCATGCTACGCCGTTAAGGCCGATCCGGAGACGGTCAGGGGGAGCGCGTCCGGAGGCGCGTTCATCCTGCTCGCTGAGTGGATGCTCAAACGCGGAGGATACGTCTGCGGAGTAGTCCTGGACGAATCGCTGGATGCCGTCTACGTCATGACCAAGGACCGTTCGGTCATCGACAGGATGCGCGGATCCAAGTACATGTATAGCGAGATGCGCGGAATCTACGGAGAGGTCAAGAAGGCCGTGGCCGAGGGTACGGACGTCCTGTTCGTAGGGCTCCCCTGCCAGGTGAAGGCCATGAAGAACAGCGTGGGCTCCAACGACCATCTGTTCACCGTCGATCTCCTCTGCGGAGGACAGCCCTCCAAAGGCGTGTTCCGCACGTATCTCGACGAGCTTTCCAAGGACAAGAAGGTCACGAACCTAAGGTTCAGAGCCCCCGACCTCCCATACGGCACTCTCGTGGTGGAGTACGAGGACGGATCCAGGAAGGTCAACCTCCGCGACCCCTACCTCAGGGCGTTCAGCAGGAGCCTGATCAACAACGAGGCATGCTCCAACTGCCAGTTCGCCAACACCCCCAAGCCCGGGGACGTCACCATCGGGGACCTGTGGGGAGCGGACAGGATCATCACAGACACCGACCTCGACGACGGAATGAGCGTCGTCCTGGCCAACAACGACCGCGGAGCCGCCGTGGTCGCCGAAGCCATGGAGGGGGCATCCTACTTCAGGCGCATCCCGCTGTCCTTCTCGAAGCGCTTCAACAGATACACGCCCATCCGCCCGGAGGATCCTGGAAAGCAGAGGTTCTACGACATGATCGAAAGGGGGAGGCCCGTCTCGAAGGCATCCCTGTACGCCATCGAGCGCAGGTACGACGTCGGCATAACAGGGTTCTGGAGGGTCAAGAACTACGGCGGAGTGCTCACCTATTACGCCCTCTACAGTCTGATGCAGGACCTCGGACTGGAGTCCGTGTTCATCGAGGCCAGGAACAAGATCGAAGGAAGAACGCCGAACCCCGCCCTTCTGAAGTCCGGATACCCTGCCTACAGCAGGGAGATGTGGGCCAAGGACCGCATGGAGGAGGAGAAGGACCTCAACCCGAGGATACGCAACTTCGTGGTCGGATCGGACCAGGTCTGGAACAGGAAGTTCATCAGCCAGACCGCGCTGGAATGCTATGCGCTGGACTTCGTCTCCCCGTACAGGAACAGGGTCTCCATCGCGTCCTCGTTCGGAACACCGAGGTTCGAAGGAACCCCCGAGGAGTACGAGAGCTTCGCGAAGTGCATGAAGAAGTTCAACGCCATCTCGGTCCGCGAGCTGTCCGGTCTGGACATCTGCAGGCGCATGAAGCTCAGAGCGACGGTCATCCTCGACCCGGTCATGCTCTGCGACATCTCGCATTATCTCGACCTGGCGGCGAAGAGCGACGCTCCACTGCCCGACGAGAAGTACGTCTTCAACTACATGATCCACCCGTCCACCTTCGTGAACGCCAAGGGGGTCTTCGACCGTCTCGGGATGAAGCCTCTGGCCGTCAAGGGAGCGACCGCGGAGGAGGTCCCCGACCTCGGATACGAGGTGATCGACGGCGAGTGTGTGGAGAACTGGATCAGATACATCTCCAACTCGTCCTTCGTGTTCACCGACTCCTTCCACGGTACAGTCTTCTCCATCCTGTTCAGGAAGCCCTTCGTGACCATAATCAAGAGCGAGAAGGACGGAAAGGGAAGGGTCTCCACGCTTCTGAAGTCCGTCGGTCTCTTCGACCGCATGCTTCCCAGCGTGGAGGAGGCTCTGAACTCGGACATATTCGAGAAGCCGATCGATTTCGACGCCGCGCACAAGCTTCTTGCCGAAAAACGCGAGGAATCTTTGGATTGGGTCAAGAAGTCCCTCATATTCTGATTCGGGGAATCGCAGGAAAATGTTGTACGTGAGGCTACAAACCGTGTCTAAACAACATTTTTTGGTGTTGGAGGCATCGACTATATCTCCAGTATTTTCATTATCGTACCATTACCTATAATACTGTAATTTGCCATTTACCTTATAATGACCTTCGACGCTGAACAGGCAGAAGTACGCGATTCAGGAGATGAGGACGCTAGGCAGAACTCTTCCAGAAGACAGCAGACTCAGCGTCCCCAGTACAGGTGCAAGGTGTGTTCCTACACCTGGATGGCGAGGCGGTGCAGAAAGGCTTCTGGAGATTCAGAGGTATATGCCAAGCCCCGCATATGTCCGGGCTGCCATTCGATCCTCTGGGACCGCGAGGACGTGGTCAAGAGGACGTGCAAGAGATGCGGCTACACATGGTTCTCGTCCATGAACCCCAACAGATGTCCCCAGTGCAGGACGCACAGGTGGAACGAGGACAGGAACCCCTGCAAATGCAACTTCTGCGGATATACCTGGGAAAGGAAGGTGGACAAGATGCCGAAGACTTGTCCCAACTGCAAGAGGTTCGTCTGGAACGAGCCCACTGAACAGCATGTGTGCACCAAATGTGGCACGGAGTTCGCGGTGCGCGTGAACGTCCTCGGAAGATGCCCTACTTGCGGAACAGTAAGCTACCACTGCGAATGCAGGTCCTGCGGGCACAAATGGGAGGACAATTCAGGAAAGCATCCCAAGACCTGTCCCGAATGCGGAGCGGCTTTCAAGGACCCCAAGCGCAGCGAGATGCGCAGGAACGTCTCCAGGAAGAAACCCGAAGAGAGGGAAGGGGACGCGGAAGCCATAGAGATGCTCAACAGCGGCATGACCATCATGGAAGTGGTCATAAAGACCGGTCTTTCCTTCGAACACGTGAAGGATCTGAACTCCCGTCTGGAAGAGTGACCGGGGCTATCACAATCCAACTGTCCGTGTGCGCATATAATCCAGTGGTTCGCATACGGACAAACCCTATTTTTTCTGTCTATTCCTTGACATTACGGTTATATCCGATTCCAATCATCAAGTCTCATGGCAAAAAGGGACCTCATTTCCGTAGTTGACATGAAGGACAAGTGGGCCGACATGGTCGAGCTCGCCATCAAGCTCAAGGCCGAGCGCGGACACCATGGCGATCCCCTCAAAGGAAAGACTCTGGCTATGATCTTCGAGAAGCCCAGCACCAGGACCAGGATCTCGTTCGACGTGGCCATCACCGAGCTCGGAGGACACGCGCTCTACATCGACGAGTCCAAGATGCAGATGGGAGTCCACAGCGAGACCGTCGAGGACACCGCTCGCGTCATGAGCCGCTTCGTGCACGGGATCATGTACAGGGCTTACGACTACAAGATGATGGACAAGTTCGGAGAGTACGCGACCTGCCCCGTTATCAGCGGACTGGACAACCTCGAGCACCCCTGCCAGGCTCTCGCCGATATGGTCACCATCAAGGAGAAGCTCGGAGGATTCCGCGGAAAGAAGCTCGTGTACCTCGGAGACGGGAACAACGTCTGCAACTCCCTGCTCTACGCGGCGGCCATCATGGGAATCGACATGGTCGCCTGCTGCCCCGCCGTCAGGATGCCCAACGCCGAGATAATGTGGAACGCCACCAAGATCGCAGAGGAGAACGGTTCCAAGATCATCGCATCCCACGAGCCCGAGAAGGCCTGCATCGATGCCGACGTCCTATACACCGACACCTGGATCTCCATGGGAGACACCACTCCCGAAGCCGAGGCCATCAAGCTGTTCCAGGCTTACCAGATCAATGACAAGCTCCTCTCCATCGCGAAGCCCGACTGCATCGTCATGCACTGCCTGCCTGCCCACAGGGGACAGGAGGTTACCGCCGAGGTCATGGAAGGCCCGCACAGCGTCGTCTTCGACCAGGCGGAGAACAGGCTTCACGCCCAGAAGGCGGTTCTGTACACCCTTCTGAAGGACTGAGCATCAACAGGGGGTAAGTCCCCCTTTTTCACCATCTGTAGCCGGCGTAGTCCGTCACGAGACGCTTGTATATGCGTTCGGCGATCATCTCCAGGTTCACGGTATCGGCGCGGTTGTACTCGGTCAGGATGTCCAGAGCGTCCTTGTCCTGGTGTCTCTCCCACTGGTGCCACAGGCGGACCGCCATGGCCCCGTCCACGCCCTCGATCTCGTCCTCCCTGGTTATCCCCATCTCTATCTCCAGAGGCTTCAGGCCCCCTCTGTAGCCCACCTTTCTGGAAGCGAAGCGGAGGTCGTAATGGGGCAGGTCGAAGTCCACCTCGGGGAAGCTGTTCCTCAGGACCGGGACGTCGAAGCAGCTGCCGTTGAACGTCACCAGGATCTTGGCTCCTTCCAGCGCCTCGGCCAGCGTTCCTGCGTCCAGATCGATGCCCTCTGTAAGGGTGGTGGTCCCCTTCTTCCTGTGGACGGTCACGACGGTCACCAGGGAGTCCCTGCTAAGGCCGTCCGTCTCTATGTCCAGGTAGGCGGCGTCGTTCTTGAAGCGGTCGAACATCCTCCAATGCTCCCCTCTCGGGATGATGTCCCCCAGAAGCGAGGCCTCCTCGTCGTCCAGGAGCTCGGAGGCCTGCATCACAATGGCATCGCATCTGTCCTTGGACTTGATCCCGGTGACGGATTCGCTTGACAGGAACTCGTCCCAGTCGCGGACTCCGGACTCCCAGAGAGCCGTCTCTTTCTTCTTGCCGACGGACGGCAGCATCTGGAAGGTGTGCTCGATCATGCCTCGGGCTATGCAACAGGGGATGAAAAACATGTTCATCCGAGCGTCCGTGGCCATTATGGCATGGGTTAAAATATTCGAATCGGAGGTATCATCCCATCGATAGAATGGATGAAATTGCCACTACCAGGAAGGCATGGGATGCCACCGCCAAGGAGTACAGAGCGATCGTCGAGAGGCAGCTTTCGTCATCCGACAAGGACGTATGGATGAATATGGTATACCAGAATGCTCCGAAGAAGGAGAGGCTCAGGGTTCTGGACATCGGGACTGGTCCGGGGTTCTTCACCATAGCCTTGTCTCTGGACGGGCACGATGTTACCGGTGTGGACCTCAGCGAAGGGATGTTGGAGGTCGCTAGGAAGAACGCCGAGGAGTTCGGGGCGGAATGCGATTTCCGCCAGATGAACGCCGATAGGCTGTATTTCGAGTCTGACACGTTCGATTTGGTCATCAGCCGCAACGTCACCTGGACCATTCCGGACATGGAGGAATGCTACAGGGAGTGGAGAAGGGTCCTCGCTCCAGGAGGACGTGTGATCGTGTTCGATTCCAACTTCAACTGGAACTTCTTCGATCCAGACCATGACAGGATGTTCAGGAACCTGATCAGGGAGATGAGGATCTCCGGGCAGGATTCCGGAACCGTGAACTCTGGATTCATGTTCCGCGGAGAGTACATGGAGACCCGCCCTATGTTAGGGACGCAACGTCCCCAATGGGATCGTAACATGTTGATCAAGCTCCGTTTCATGGATATCGTTGCTAAGGAGAACGTTCTCGTCGGAGGCCCTCTCGACAGGATGCCGGATCCTGAAGCTCCCGCCCCGTTGTTCCTCGTGAGCGCCAGGAAGCCGTCTCCGGAGGAGGAGAGGAGGTTCCTCGTCAACGAATACTGGGACGGCGTGGCTCCGTTCGACAGCGGAACGTGCCACAGGATATGCGCCGACGGAAGGGGGAGGGCGTACCTCGAATCTCTCGGCGACAGGATTCCTGCGGGAGCTAGACTGTTGGACGTCGCGTGCGGAGCGGGCTTTTTGGCGATAGCAGCTTCTTTCTCGGGGCACAATGCTGTTGGAATAGACTCATCCAGATTCATGATAGAAGAGGCTAGAAGATGTGCCGAAGAGGTCGATTCCAAAGCCGAATTCATCAAAGCTGACGCAGGTGACCTGCCGTTCGATGATGGGTCATTCGGTGTTGTGGTGATTCGCAACGCTCTTTGGTCTTTCTTCGACCCTAGAAAGGCCTTGTCCGAAGCCTGCCGTGTGCTTTCTCCGGGAGGTGTTCTGGTGGTCATCGATTCTGATTGGATGGATGCATTGGATCCCAGTCGTCCGAGGAAGAACGACGACGGTGTCCGGATCAGGGGAGGGGAGAGTGGCTTCGGCGGAACAGAGGTCATCGATCCGATATTTCGCAGGCTACCGCTTACCGGGGGGTCGCGCCCTTCTTGGGATGTCCGTGAACTTGGCTCTATCGGAATGGATGTTCTGGAGAGCGGACCGTTCCACGACGACTTGGTGGAGGACTGCATCCAGGAAGCCGTAGGGGAATCGTTCGTGGTGGTCTCAAGAAAGTAAAACTAGTATATTGGGCGTATTTTCGCATTTATATAATGCGATTAATACGTTCAATATATTATTATAACTATATTTAATATATTACGTTTTATACACTACATAATTATATTTAAAATACAAATTAATAATTTTTTTTAGATATTTTATTGTTGATATCTCATCATTTACTAACCTGAATCTGCTGGTTGTAGTACTACAACGATGTAACCATACAGTTTTTCATTCTTTATTTAAATAGTCTTTAAATAAGTTATTAAAGACAAGTCTTATATATGTAGCCTTACATATAGGCTACAATGGGCAGCATATTCTACATGGAACGCAACGGCCAGAAGTACGCCTACGAGAGCGTGTCCGTCAGGGTTCCTGGAAAAAAGAATCCGAAGACGGTGAAGACATACCTCGGAAAGGTCGATCCGGAAACGGGCAAGATCATCCCGAAGGACTCCAGGAAGCGTCCGAAGGAGGAATATGCGAAGTTCTATGGCGCCGTGCAGGTGCTGGACGGCATTCAGAAGGACATGGGGATTTACGAGGATCTGGATGCGGTCTTCACGACCATGGCGCCCAACATAATGGGCGCCGCCATGGCCATGGCCATCAATCCTACCTCGCAGGACTCCCTCCATTACACCGTCGAAGGGTCCGTCATCAAGGAGAAGTACAGGCTGAGAGGGACCCTGTCGCCTACCTCTGCCGGCGATCTGACGGAGAATCTCGGAGGGATGCTGACGACGATGGACAGGTTCTTCACGAAGCGCATCGCGAGGGCGTCCAGCGAGTTCTACTCGCTGGACCTCACCTCCGTCTCCACGTACTCTGGCTTGCACGGATGGGCCCAGTGGGGGCACAACCGCGACGGAGAGGACCTTAGACAGACCAATATCGTCATGGTGACTGACTCCGAAGGCATCCCTGTGATGTTCCGCATGCTCCCTGGGAGCGTAGCGGACATGTCTGTCCTGAAGACGACGGTGGAGGACCTGAAGCGCATGGGATGCGAGGGCCGGATCGTCATGGACAGGGGGTTCGAGAGTGCCGACAATCTCGCGGCGCTCCTGGGCTTGGGGGTCAGGTTCACCATGCCGTCGAGCGCCAGGGCGGAACCCATCAAGAAGCTCGTGTCCATGGCCGTGAAGGACATGGACAAGGCGTCCGCATTTATGTTCCACGAGGGCAGCCCCTACAAGGCCGCGGAATACGAGGTCGGAATCGCAGAAGTCGGGGGCAAGCACGAGTACGTGGTAAGGGTGCCCAGCAGCCACAAGGGTTCCAAGGAGAACAACGAGAGGTTCGACGCGTCCCCGAAGCTCAAGGCCTTCGTCGTGTTCGATCCGGAGAAGGCGGCCGACGACATCAGGGGCATGATGTCCGCGATCCATGACGCCGAGTTGAAGCTGGAGAACACGAGGCATCGGGATCCTGCGGCGGTCTACAAGGCGCTTCCGCCGTTCGTCCGCAGATACCTGGACTACAGGGTGGACGGGGACGGCTTCATGCATATGGTCCGCAAGGGGAACGCCATGACGTTCGCGGACAACCGCGCGGGCATGTTCGTCATGCTGTCCTCGTCGGATGCGACGTGGGAGCAGACGATGGCGGCCTACGACGTGAGGGACTGGGTGGAGAAGGCCTTCGACGTCTACAAGAACGATCTGGACGGCAGGAGGACGAGGACGGGCATCGAGGAGAGGGCCAGAGGCCGGCTGTTCGTCAAGTTCGTCGCGCTGATGATGAGGATCCGCATCAGGAACATCCTCAGGAAGCACGACGAGGACGTGCTGAGGACCAGGGAGAAGAAGGACTCCGTCAACGGCATGTCGGTCGACGAGGTCATGCTGTCCCTCGGCACGCTGATGGCCGTAGGCAGCACTGGCGACTGGAGGCTCACGGCCGTCACGAAAAACGTGAGGGAGATCTTCCGGCTCTTCGGGCTCGAAGAGCCGGAGAGCGGGAAGGTTGTGCTCTCATGATGTAACCTATACAACCCGCAGATTCAGGATGCATGCGTATCTGCTTCTTGACCACGGCTAGGTTCTCGTCCCTCAGTGGTGACGATACGGCAGATTCCTTGCGTCTCATCCATGTCTTGTCGTGGATGAAGACTTCGAGAATTGACCTCCCCCTTCATCCGCCTGTGTATGTAGCCGGCCTGTTTCTCTGCGTCCTTGTAGTTGTTCTTGGAAATGGATTTGGTAATTAGATATAGGTGTCGGTGGCGTGAGCAACTACGACCTCGTATACCCCAGGCTGGTGAGCATCCAGTAGATGTTGTGGGATTTGGTGGAGTTCTCTATCAGGATCCTCACCTCGTTGGACTTGTTCAGCTTCTAGGCGAGGTTGCCCATTGGCGTCCGGCGGGAAACGTCTGAAGTCCTGGTTAAAGGCCTCGATGAAGGTCTGCTACTTTCTGTTCAGATTGTTTTGACCCGCATACAGTGCGTATGCGCGCACTTCTCTTTGTGTACGTCTAAACCTATTGCCAATTTTGTCGGACTCACATTCTTGGTCAGCCACAAGGACAAGTCTAGGCGAATTGTTTAATAGGGGTCGTTCACATTTTGGATTCGGCCCGATATGTCAGTTGTAGCAAACCAACATCTCAGATCACCTTTTTGAATTGGGTGGATTTCCCCATTACAATTGACACCTCATTTTATGGATCATTTTTTGTTTTTCGATTCAGAAATCTCATTTAAAGCAACAAGTAAGTTTCTTCCGTTAGGATTACCTGACTCCTCCATGTTTTTTAGAATACGCATAGTTTCGGACGTATTCTTGCCCACTATTGTTCCGTCCATGTATATTAATGCAAGCTGGAGCATGGCGCCCATATTGCCCATTTCTGCGGATTTTTTCATTAGTTCAAAGGCTTCTTTAGTATCCCTCTGAATACCGTTACCCTTTAACTTAAGCATTGCTAGCTCGTAACAAGCAGCATGAGACTGCATTTTGGAACTTTTTGTAAACCATTCTGCTGCTTTAGATGAATCTGCAACAACGATGCCACCATCGCGATATGCAAGACCAAGCGCTATCATAGAATTGAGGTGTCCTTTGTTAGCCGCATCCTCATACCAAGTTATACATTCTTTTTGTTTTTCTCCCACAAAACCTTGTCTGATGATATCTCCTAAGGCAGCCTCTGCACCAATCATTCCTTGAATCGAGAATCTTTTCATCCAATACTCAGACTTTGCAAGGTCCTTGTCTACCCCTATGCCATCACGATATATCATTCCCAACTGTTGCATGGAATTGGCATCTCCGCATTCCGCAGCGATTTTATACCACTCTATAGCTTTGTCCATATTGCTTTCAATGGACATGCCTTTCCTGTACATGTTTGCTAATTCTATCCTGGCTCTGGGAACGCCATGATTTGAAGCTTCAGTTAACCACTTAATTGCTTTTTTGCCATCTTTTTCTACACCTATACCATCACGGTAACATAGTCCTGTGCTATATTGTGATAATGGATTTCCAAGTTTTGAACATTTTTCATACCATTGGAGTGCCTCTGATTGATCTTTAATAAATACATTACCTGTGTAAAGCATGTCTGCTAAAAGTTTCATAGCACGAATATTACCATTTTCGGCGAGTGAGCGGATTTCCTTCATTAGTTTATTAGAAATGATGGCATTATCGCCATCCATTAGAGATAAACGTATTATTGCGCCCATATTACCATTGGATGCAGCTTTTTTATATAATTCTAAAGCCTTTCCTTTTTCTCCAGATTTCATTATCATATCTGCTAAGTCGATTTGGGAGTCAGTGTGTCCCATTTCAGCAGCCTTTGAAAACAATTCTTGTGCTTTTTTTTCATCTTTTATAACACCAATGCCATCTCTAAGCATTATTGCTGCGCGATTCATTGACAATACGTCGCCCTCTTTTGCAAGTTTCACTATAGTGTCAAAAGAATCAACCATATTTGAATGAAAATGGAAACAGACAGATGAAGGATCGCCAATTTCTTTAATTTTTCCTTCTTCTATCCACATCACACTATCACACATAGACTCCAAAGTTTCCATATTATGCGAAGCTATGAGAATAGATCTGCCCCTCTTCTTCATCTTCTGAAATACCATTCTACATTTGGCATTGAAACTGGCATCCCCCACGGACAGTATTTCGTCTATAATCATCACATCACATCTAGCATGCATTATTACGGAGAAAGCTAATTTAGCAGTCATACCCGATGAATAAGTTCTAAGTGGATGATCTATTTGCTCACCCAACTCTGAAAAATTTATTATAGACTCCATCTGTTCGTCGATTTCTTTATCAGTAAATCCATACATGCTACATTTAATGCGTATATTGTCCCGACCTGTCATCTCAGGCTCAAAACCCATTCCCAGCTCAAGGATGCTTGCAACCTTGCCATCAAGCTCAACTTTTCCGGTATCTGGGCCCATTATACCTGAAAGAATTTTCATTAGGGTTGATTTTCCAGATCCATTCCGACCAACAACTCCCATTACCGTTCCTTTTTTTAGACTGAACGTCATGCCATTTAGTACTGTTTTGATGCCAGATTTGGCTGTACCCCCATATGCAGTAGTGTATTTAATCGTAAAATTTTTCGAAATATTATCGACTTCTATCGCATTCTTATTGTCCTTCATATAATCACAGCCTTTCTGCAAAACCATCTTCTAGTTTCTTAAAGATATAGAGGCCCACAATAAACGTGGCGATTGCCGCAATAAATCCTATCATAATAAATGTTGCATCTGGAGGTACCCCATAATACATGACGTTATGGATGCATTCTACATAATAATACAAAGTATTAATAGACCATAAAAAATCCATCATGGGCGTAGATCTGGTGCTAGCTAGATAAATAACAGGAACAGCAAACATCAAACATCCCATTAATATACTGACTGCATTTTGGATATCACGAAAGTATACGACAATTGCTGATAGGAAAAATGCTACACCTGTCGAGAAAATCGCCATTATTATAATGATTATCGGAAGATAAATAATATTAATCGAAAGTCCTACGCCACTAATAACCATAACAATCATTAGCAGGATGTAAGAGATACTCAACGTTAATAAATTTGAAAGAGTCTTTGATATTACCAGAGTTTCCTTTGCAAAAGCCATTTTGGTGATCATTTTAGCATTGTTTACCATGGCTCCCGCTCCTCCTGTTATGTTTCCACTACAAAACATGAATCCGAACATACCGCAAGATATATAGAGCCAGTAATTAGGAATACTACGCCCGAATATAGCTGTAAAAATTACATAGTAGATGATAATTTGAGATAAAGGATTCAACAGATGCCAGCCGTATCCTAGGACCGTATATTTGAACCTACCCTTAAAGTCTTTTTCTACGGTAGTCTTTACTATAGTACGATACTGCCACAAATAGGCTAAATAATTGCCGAAATGGTTGACATGCTTATTTTTTGAACTCATCATGCGGCTGACAGGCTTTATTTTGCCCATTATTTTAGCAGCTTTCATCTTCATGTCTCACACCAAATACATATCATCTCTAGATGACTGAAAGCAGAAAACGGTAAAAGGTTGACAGTGATAATATTTGCTAATGTCAATTCCGCAAAATAGGGAATATATTAAACCTTGGATTCTAGTATAACGTTTCTAAATTAAATTAATTAATATAGCGATAGTCCTATTTCGTACCAAAGGAATGGTGGTACGAAATGGCAAGACCGAGAACGAAGAGTCTTCAGTTCACGAATGAAGAGCGCGACGAGCTCCAGCGGATAGCGTCCAGCAGGATGGAGCCCGCGGCTCATAGTCAGCGTGCGAGGGCTCTGCTCATGTACGAAGACGGCGCACCGAACAAACACATTGCTGAAGAGGTCGGGCTCAGCACGGTAGCTATATCGAAGCTTGTCAACAAATGCATGTCCATTGGCCCTTTGGCTTCCTTGGACGACCTTCCGCGTAGCGGAAAGGTCGCCACGATCACCGACGATGACAAGGCGTACGTTAAGCACATAGCCTGCTACAAGCCCACGGAATTCGGATACCCGGAGGAGCTATGGAGCCAGAGCAAGCTTGCGAAGCACATCCGCGAGCATTGCGTCGAAGACGGCTATCCCAATCTTGCCAATATAAACAAGTCCATGGTCTGGAAGTTCCTGGACGAGGACGACATCAAGCCCTTCCGCATTCGCTACTATCTCGAGAAACGCGACCCAGAGTTCGCCGAGAAGATGAAGGAGGTCCTCATGGTGTACACGGAGATCCAGATGGGGGTGAACTCCGAGAAGGACACGGGCATGGTGACCCTGTCCTTCGATGAGAAGCCGGGCATTCAGGCGGTAGGGAACACAGTTGACGACCGGCCAGTGTCCGGGGGCCATGGATTCGTAGGGCGCGATTCGGAATACGTGAGGCATGGGACGGTCAGCCTGCTGGCAGGGCTGGATCTCGTGAGCGGGCAGATAGTGCCGCTGGTCAGCGAGACCCATAAGAGCTCCGATTTCATAGAGTTCCTGAAGATCGTGGACGAGAAGTATGCGGATGCGGAGCGCATCCGCCTCGTTCTGGACAATTTCAAGGCGCACACCTCCAAAGAGGTCATGCAATACCTGGATACGAGGCCGAACAGATTCGTGTTCGTTTTCACGCCCAAGCACGGATCCTGGCTGAACATTGTGGAGTCCTTCTTCGGGAAGATGGCCAGAACGCTTCTCAGAGGCATACGCGTCAGCTCGAAGGAAGAGCTCATCGAAAGGATCTACCGGTATATCGACCAGGTCAACCAGGAGCCGGTGGTATTCAGATGGACCTACAAGATGGACGAGATTACTGTTTAATTAGTTAATGTAATTATGAAACGTTATACTAGTAAATCGTGCAAATTTAGGATTTATTTTATTGAGGTCTCAACGTTCTGAAATCGGTTCCGCAGATTTTATATGTATGATAAAAGGTATGAATAAAATAGCGGGAGAACGAATACGCTGGACCAGACTGCGTACCAACCGTTCTTCCGTTACCAGGAGGGAAAAAAGTTGTTCGGAAGAACAAACGACCCAGAAAAGGCACTCGAACAGACCTATAAGGAAATGAAGATAGACGTCGATTACGATGCCGAAAGGAAGATCTACGTTGCGCGCTTCATCCTTGCGGAGGATCTCAGAGACGTCGTCCAGTATGTGGCGAACTCTCATGATCACCTGGTCTTTAACACCTCCTACCCTGAAAATGTCGATGAAAAGCACCTCCAGTCGGTCTGCAGGGATCTGTTGAACATAAACAACAGAGCCTTGACCGGTAGCTTCGATGTTGATCTGAGTGACGGGAGCGTCGTCTTCCGCTCTACCGTGTCGCTCCTAGGCAACACGAAGCCCTCGAAGGAGGTGCTGAGAGAACAGATAGAGCTCGGACTCTACTCTATCGAGATGTTTCACCGCGAAGTGTGGATGAAGCATTGCCCCCCTAGGCCTTCCGACCCCATGATCGGTTGACCGGATGCCTTCGGGCATCATAAACGCTTTTTCGGCATGCTTAAATTTTCGATAATGTTGTGGGAACAACAGGTGTGCTATTGGTTCTGAGATATTTCAGGCATCTGGACTGGCTGCTGGCATTGGCATGTCTGGCATTCGTCGTCTCCCAGGTATATCTGGACCTCCGAATTCCGGAGTACATGGAGGAGATCACGAACCATATGCAGATCTCTTCCTCCACCGATGTGGTTGCCAAGGTGGCTGCTGATATGCTGTTCTGCACAGCGCTGAGCTTCGGATGCGCACAAGGGGTCGGGTTCATCGCGGCCAGGATAGGCGCATCATTGGGGAACAGGCTCAGGTCGATGCAGTTCGACAAGGTCGGCGCCTTCTCGGAAGGCGATGTCAGCAGATTCACCGCGGCTTCTCTCATAACCCGCAGCACCAACGACGTATCCCAGGTTCAGCTGTTCGTATCTCGCGCCCTGGTGCAGTTCATCAAGGCTCCCATCATGGCGACCTGGGCCATCCTGAAGATCCTCGGGCACAGCTGGGAGTTCACTCTGGTGACCGCTATCACCGTCGCCGTGATGATGGCCATTACCGTGACAGTGCTTTCTCTTGTCACCCGGTACTTCCGCAGGATACAGTGGCTCACCGACAAGGTGAATCTGGAGCTTCGCGAGAATCTGGACGGCATGCGCACGGTCCGCTCTTCCAACGCGGAGGTGTTCAGGATGGGGCGCTTCGACTCCGCCAACGGGAACCTTCTGGACAACAATCTGACCGTCGCCCGTTATATGTCGCTTCTGGCTGTGAACAGCACCATGCTCAGCTTCCTCATGCTGGCCATATACTGGGTTGGAGCGGGGATAATCATGTCCCAGCCTCTGCCAGCCGATCAGATGCAGACGTTCTCTGACACCATTGTATTCTCATCCTATGGGGGACAGGTTCTGATGATGTTCGGGCTGATGACTGAGATGGCACGCATGTTCCCTCGCGCCTTGGTATCCATGCGCAGGATAGGGGAGGTTTTGGATTTCCAGCCTTCCGTGGTGTCTGGTGCCTCTTCGGATGTCGGAAAGGTTGAGAATATAGAGTTCAAGGACGTCTCGTTCGCGTATCCTGGATCCGCCAGGAATGCTGTCGAGGGGATAAGTTTCGGGCTGAGGAGGGGGCATACCTTAGCCATAATAGGGCCTACTGGTTCCGGCAAGACCACCTTGGTGAATCTGCTCTGCAGGCTGTACGATCCTGTATCCGGGCGTGTGCTGGTAAACGGGACAGACATCCGCGACCTGGATATTCAGGACCTCCGTCGCCACATGGGGGTGGTTCCCCAGAAGCAGAACCTGTTCTCCGGCTCCATCGGGAGCAATGTGAACTTCGGAGAGGGATCCGAGGAACGCACCGAAGAGGATGTCTGGAAGGCGCTGGAGATCGCTCAGGCGACCGAGTTCGTCCGTTCCCGCGAAGGAGGTCTGGACAGCCCGGTGTCGCAGAGAGGGGAGAACCTATCCGGAGGCCAGAGGCAGCGTATAGCTATCGCACGCGCTCTCATCCGTCGGCCTGAGGTCTATGTGATGGACGACTGCCTCTCGGCATTGGATTTCCGTACCGAGAGGTTGTTTCTGGATGCTTTCAGGAAGGAATCCGAAGGCTCCATGGTTGTAATCGTGTCGCAGAGGGTCGGCACCGTGATGCATGCTGACCAGATCCTTGTGATGGAGGACGGAAGAATCGTCGGAAAAGGCACCCACGAGGAGCTCATGAGGGATTGTCCCTTGTATCGCGAGATATCGCAATCGCAGGCTATGGGGGCGGACTGATGGAGGAGGGCATCTGGCCTTCGATCAGGAGGCTGTTCGGATATCTGAAGCCTTATCGGACGCCGATAGCCGTGGGTCTTTCCCTGGCTATACTCAGCAGCATACTTTCGGTCATAGGGCCGCAGTACCTCTCCAAGATGACCGATACTGTCTTTGCATCGGTCGGGACAGGCATTCCGATGGACATGGAGACCATCGGATCTATCGGAATCATCCTTCTAATAATCTATTCCGTAGCGACAATCGCCACCGTGCTCGAAACCTACATCCTCAGCAGCTGCTCGGAACGCATAGCCAGTGGCATCAGGCATGACATCGTCAATAAGATAGACCAGCTGCCCATCCGCTACTTCGACCGCTCTAGCACCGGCGACCTGATGAGCCGTCTGACAAACGATGCGGATACTGTGGGAATGTCAACGGACAGCATAGACTCCATCATCGTCGCTCTGATAATGATAATAGGCTCCCTTTCGATGATGCTCATCACCGATTGGAGGTTGGCTATCGTATCCGTTCTGCCTTCTCTGGCAGGTCTTTTCCTTATCCACGGTATTGTGAAGAAGTCGCGCAAGTACTTCGTGTCGCAGACCAAGGATCTCGGCGCTATCAACAGTCTGGTCGACGAGTGCTATACCGGTCATGACGAGATGGTGCTGTTCAACGCATTGCCGGAGACCCGCAGGCGTTTCGACGAGATCAACAGCAAGCTGTTCGTCAGCTCGTGGAAGTCCCGTTTCTTGAGCAGCTCACTTCCTCAGATAATGAACCTCATCGGGAACCTCGGGTATGTGGCAGTCTGCGTCGTCGGTTCATACTTCATTATCGAGGGTTCGATCAACTATGGAATTATAGTCGCCTTCATAGTCTACGTGAACCAGTTCTCCAGACCGATCGTCACCGTGGCGAACACCTATGCTTCTCTGCAGTCCATCGCGGTGTCTTCGGATCGCATATTCGAGATACTGGACGAGGAGGAAATGGACGATGAAAATGATCTAGAGCCCCTCGATCATCCGTTGGAGGGACATGTCGAGTTCTGTAAAGTCCGCTTCTCTTATGTTTCAGGAACCGAGGTCATCAAGGGCTTGGACCTAGACGTTCAGCCGGGTCAGAAAGTCGCCATAGTGGGGCCTACGGGTTCTGGCAAGTCCACAATTGCCGGGCTTCTGCTCCGTTTCTACGACCCGGACTCAGGCCATATACTGATAGACGGTCGCCCTATAGTCTCCGTCCGTAAGAGCGATCTGAGAAGGTCTTTCGCGGTAGTCCCGCAGACGCCCTTCGTCTTCTCCGGGACCCTGAAGGAGAACGTGGCTTTCGGCATGGAAGGCGTGACAGAAGATGATGTGATCGAGGCCTGTCGCGAGGTAGGTCTCGAATCTTTCTTGGAGGGCCTTCCCGAAGGTATAATGACGCATGTGGACGACATGAGCTCCCTGTCAGCAGGGCAGAGGCAGCAGATAGTCCTGGCAAGGGCAAGATGCAGGAAGGCTTCCATTCTGATCTTGGACGAGGCTACGAGCTCGGTCGACACCTGTACCGAGAAGGTCATCCAGGATTCTATGGACAGGGCTATGTCCGGGAGGACCTCCTTCGTCATAGCTCACAGGCTGTCCACCATAATGACTGCGGACCGCATCCTGGTCGTGAAGGATGGGAACGTGATCGAGCAAGGAACGCATGACGAGCTTCTGGCGAAAGGCGGGCTGTATACGAACCTCTTCAACAGTCAGTTCGAAGGATGTGATTAAGGATTGACTACATATTTATATAAAAAATTTAGTTTATCCTAAAATATGAAAGAAGAGAACGCCGGGAAAGGACCATGCTGCGTGGTCTTCTTCTCGGTGCCTGGTGAAACCTACGTGAACGGGAGATACGAGGAACGTGACCCTGGAAACACCAAGGTCGCAGCTACGATACTTTCGAGAGAGCTCAGCTGTCCGATCATGGAGATCGTCCCAAAGGACCTCTATTCTAGGAAATACCGCGGCCAGGTGGAGCGTGCGAAGAAGGAATGGGTGGAATCCCATCGTCCTGCGCTCAAGTCTTGCCCTATTATCGCGGAATTTCAGGACATATACCTGTGCTATCCCAACTGGTGCGGGACCATACCGATGGCTGTAGCCACTTTTCTGGAGAGCAATGACTGGAAAGGCAAGACCATACATCCGTTGTGCACGAACGAAGGCAGCGGAATGGGTACAAGCATGGAGCTGATGGCTACTTGCGCACCTGATGCTGTCATCGGAGAGGGCCTCCCGATACGTGGAGCGAACGTGAAATCCTGCAGGGACGCTGTGAAGGATTGGATCTCGTGACAGTTCTGGATGGATGTACTCTAACTTCAACTAAAACCTTTTATAATACATATTTTTCAAAATAAATTCTTAATCATATTTTTTTCAATTAATTCAATGTTTAATTAATTATTTGATTCAATTGATTGTTTAATTTATAAATCAACAGTTGTTGATTCAACAATTAGTTCACAGATAAATTAAAAAGTATTAGGCTTATCTAAAAATATTTAGTCTAACCAAAATTTAAATATTGACTTTGGTTCACTTGGGTAGATGTTGCAAGTCGCAGTATACGGTAAAGGCGGTATCGGTAAGTCCACGACGTCTTCGAATCTTTCATTCTCCCTGGCTAAAAAAGGTGCGAAAGTGCTCCAGGTGGGATGCGATCCCAAGCACGATTCCACCAAGTATCTTATCAACGGCAAGGAGCAGACAACGGTTCTGGATTACATCAGAAGCACTCCTCCGTCACAGAGGAAGCTCGAAAACATCATGCTCGAAGGTTCCGGAGGGGTCATGTGCATCGAGGCCGGAGGCCCTGAACCCGGCATAGGATGCGCTGGAAGAGGGATTCTCACGACCTTCGACACCATCGAGAAGATGGGGATCAACGAGATCGATAAGGACATCACCCTTTACGACGTTCTCGGAGATGTTGTGTGCGGCGGTTTCGCGGTCCCTATGAGGAACGAGTACGCTGATGCGGTCTACATAGTGACTTCCGGGGAGTTCATGGCAATCTATGCTGCCAACAACATCCTTCGCGGCCTGCTTAACTTCGGCACATCTCGTCCGAGGGTCGCAGGGATCATTCTGAACAGGAGGAATGTTGAGAATGAACGCGAGATCGTGGAGAGGTTCTCTGACGGGGTGGGTCTCCCTATAGTGGTCGACATCCCCCGTTCCGATGAGTTCATCGAGGCTGAGCGGCTCGGGAAGACCGTTTCCGAAGCTTTCCCCGATTCTGTTCCCGCCTCCATATATGGGCAGCTGGCTAACGACGTCATAGCGATCAGCACCGGCGTAAGGAAGCTTTACGACCCTCATCCTCTCAGCGACGCCCAGCTCAACGATCTGGCCGCTGGCAAGGCCATAACCGTTCTGGGCAACTTCAAGCGAGAGGCCTGCCACTGCAACAAGGTCCGTAGGGGAACGGGTTCCTGCGCAAGCCGTGGAGCGGTATTCGCTGCAGGAAGGGTCAACGACCTCCCGATCATCATCCACGGGCCTGCGAGCTGTGGCTATGTCATGTCCCACACGCAGGACGTCCATTTCCTCACCGAGATGGGAACGAATCCCAGCACCGCCGGTATCCTGAGGAACAACATCCAGTCCACACGCATGAGCAACGACTCCTCCATCTTCGGAGGGCATGAGGACCTCATGCGCATAATCCGCGCCGAAGCCAACAAGGGAAAGAGGACCATCATGGTAATCACCACCTGTGTCCCTGGAATGATAGGGGACAACCTGGACCTCATCAAGAAGAAGGCCGAGGAGGAGTACCCCGGGCTCAATCTTGTGGTCGTGAAGGCTGATGGGAACCTCACCGGGGGATCCGAAGAGGGCCGTCTTATGGTCATGCAGGCTATAATCGACTTCATCGACGAGGTTCGCGAGCCTGTCGACATGGAATGCAACCTGATCGACGACAATTTCATTGTGTATTCTTCAGGAAGGAACAGCGAATGGACCAACAGGCTGCTCAAGGACCTCGGTTTCTCCAAGGTTCACAAGATCATCGACAACGTGTTCCTGGACGAGGTCGTCGGCTGCAAAAAGAACATACTGAACGTCAGAACCTTCGACGACCCTACCGTGAACGGAATGGCTAATGCCATGGCCGAGAAGAAGGGCATGAAGATCTTCTCCGAACCCCTCCCGAAGGGATACTCGGACACCCTGGCATGGGTGGAGAAGGTCGGAAAGGAGTACGGCATCGAGGAACGTTCTCAGGCCGTTTCTGAAAAGATCAAGCAGCAGTATGCGGAGGCCCTCGAGAGGCACAGGCCGTTCTTCGAGGGGAAGACTGCGGATATAATCTCGGGGATCCTGGGAGACGACGACTGGATGATCGAGGTACTTATCGATGCGGGCGTCCAGATCAGGAATTATTACGTCTTCAGGATGAGGATCGGAGGAGGGAGTGGACCCAGCCCAGATTTCGAGTCTCGCTACAAGGACAGGCTCAACGTGCGCGAGATGTCCAACCCCTTGGAGATAAAGATGGCCGTCCAGGAGAGCAACCCAGACATGGTCATAGGCGGGGTAATGATAGGATGGCACGGGCAGCAGTTCAAGGAGTTCAGCCGTGACTACCAGTGCTTCACCCACTACGCTTCGATCGAGTATCTGGACTACATGCATACGATGATGACCAGCGCCCCTACGATGGGATGGAGGAGCTGGGAGGGCGAGGAAGAATCGAAGCCGGAGACGGGCAAGGCCGAGCCTGTGAAGATCACCCAGCAGCAGATCGAAGCCATCAAGGTGATGATGGGAGGCCACATGCCTCCTAAGATGGAGGCTGCCCTCAACCAGATGAAGGAGGGCAAGATGCCTGAGGGGGTCCCTCCGGACATGCTCCAGATGATCAAATCCATGACAGGAGGCCACTGACATGATAGTGAAACCGGACGGATTCTTCGGAGTCACGATGGCCATCGAAGGCATCAAGGACTCCACAGTTCTCATGCATGGACCCGAAGGATGTAGGAAGAACCTCTGGGCCCTTACGAACAAGGTGTACCCTCGCAAGGACAAGTCGGTCAGCAGGATGACGCCCTACTACAGGGGAAGCGCTAGGATACCCTGCACCGACCTGGAGTCCAGCGACTACATCTACGGCGCATACGACCGCGTGTTCGATGCTCTCCAGTACATAAAAGAGCGCGATACCAGATTCGTAGCGGTCGTCTGCTCTCCAGGAGCGTCGCTCATCGGAGATGACTGCAATAAGGCGATTGAGGAGACCGGCCTTAGCGACAGGGCTATAGTTCTGGACGCGGACCTGAGCTCCAAGCCCATCAACGTGGGGATAGACCTCACCCTCATGAGGGTACTGGAGAAGCTTGATCAGCCTGCTAAGGGTGTCAGGAAGAACACGGCCGTTCTCCTGGGGAACCATGTCCTGCAGAAGGATTGGGAATCCGTGAACGAGGAGATGTCGCACATCCTGGAGCTCATGGGGATAGAGGTCATATGCTGCCTCGGAGCAGGTTCCTCCGTTCAGGAGATCCGCGACTCGGTGGATGCGGAGTACGCCATCGCCGTGTGCCCGGAGTACGCCCTGAGGACAGCCGACTACTACCACGAGAGGTACGGCATGTCCACCATTATCCCGGAGTGCTCCCCTGTGGGGTTCGAGTACACCGACAGGTGGATCAAGCTGGTCGCAGAGAGGACCGGTAACGACCCATCCAAGGCTCTGGAGTATGTCGATAGGATACGCAAGAAGGCCTACCGTCGCATGATGGCGGCAAGGTTCGACACCGACGCGTTCTCTTTCTCTATAGACGCGGAGCCGTCGATCTGCTACCCGCTTGCCAAGTTCTTCTACGACAACCTTCAGATGGTCCCCAAGTGCCTGAGGTACAACGGCATCTCGTACGAGCCTTCGGAGGAGCTCATGGGAGAGTTCCTGGAGAGGATCGGATGGGCCGATGCCCTGGATGCTGACGTTCCCGAGTATACGGAGATCCTGTGCACGGACGGGAACACCGCCGACATGTATGCCAGGTCTAATCACTGCCTTCGCGGAGTGGACCTTAGGTTCCCCTCGATGATGAACGTGGAGTTCCTCCCACAGCCTCTTTTCGGAGCTGTCGGCACCCTGTACATTCTCGAGAGAGTGATCAATCGCTTCTGAGGGATCATGATGGGGTCGCAGACAGACGGACGGAGGGTGACCGATTGAGCTTCCTGAAGCGTCATCCCACACCCGAGGCGGACACCGACGAAGGCTTCCGCGCGGAGTACAAGAACTACATCTGGCGCAAGGTGCTGTTCATCATACTCCTGGCTGTTGCAATGTTCATCCTTCTGGGATACTCGGTCACCGTCAGCGGGAGGGACATGACGTTCTGGGACGGCATAATGGCCATCGTTGACCACATCATGGGCGTCTCCTACGACAGGATAGAGGAGCCGGTGAAGTTCTGGAACGACTACATCGTCTGGAACAGCACCATGCCCCGCGTCCTTGGGGCCATCGTATGCGGTGCCGGTCTGGCGGTGTGCGGAGCGGCCATGCAGGTCGTTCTGAACAATCCCTTGGCAGAGCCTTACACCCTCGGAGTGTCCTCGGGAGCAGTATTCGGAGCCTGTCTGGCCATCATCCTCGGATTCACCTTCGGAAACATAGGGACCTATGGGATAATCGGCAACGCCTTCATCTTCGCCCTCGTCCCATGCGCGATGATCATAGTGCTGGTGGGTGTGATGAAAGGGATCTCTCCTGTGACGATGATCCTCGCCGGAACAGCGATATCGTATTTCTTCAGCGGACTGACCACTCTGATGATGGTCAGGACGGACGACGACACCCTCACATCGTCGTTCCGCTGGCAGATAGGGAGCCTTACGGACATCGACTGGAACAACATCTGGATAATCCTCATCGGGACCGTGGTATGCACGGCCATTCTGATGCTGACGACCAAGTACCTCAACGCGCTGGCCTTGGGAGACAAATCCGCCACCAGCCTGGGGGTGGATGTCAACAAGGTCCGGTACACGATCTTGATCGTCTCGTCCCTGATGGTCGCGGTCATCCTGTCGTTCACAGGCATCATCGGATTCATCGGACTACTGGCTCCCCATATGGTCAGGACCATCCTGGGAGCGGACAACAGGTACGTGATCCCGGCGTCCATGCTTCTGGGTCCGGTGATCCTGCTGTTCGCGGATACCATATCCAGGTTCCTGGCCGAGGTGGACCTGCCTGTGGGGATCGTCATGATGTTCGTCGGCTCGCCGATATTCCTTTACATACTGCTCGGAAGACGCGGAAGGAGGATGATGTACCGATGTCGAAGGATGTCGAAGCTACAAACGAGGTCAGGACCTATTATCACTCCTTTTTGAGGAAGCAGAAGCTGGTCTGCATAGGGTTCCTGATCCTGGCGGCAGTCTGCGTGATAGCGCTCTACGGGTTCAGCAACAACACGAGCCAGTCCTACTGGACCTCCTACGCCGTCCTGGGGCACCATCTGTTCGGGTTCGAGGCTCCTTCCGGAAGGTTCACCGATATGATTTTCTGGGACAGGCTCCTGCCAAGAGCGATAAACGCCGCTTTCGTCGGAGGCGCTCTGGCCATAGGCGGATGCGTGATGCAGATCGTGTTCCGCAATCCTTTGGCAGACCCTTACACGACAGGCATATCCTCCGGAGCAGGATTCGGAGCAACCATTGCCATTGCCATGGGAATATCGCTCGTCCCTGGACTCACCGGGGATTGGGCCGTCGTCGTGAACGCCTTCATCCTGTCCCTGGTGCCGACCGCCGCCATGATAGCGGTGATGATGTTCAGGAAGACCTCCCCTGCGGAGCTGATCCTGGTCGGAATAGGCATCATGTACTTCTTCGGGGCCGCTTCGACCGTCTTCATGCTCTGGGCCAATCCCTCGGATCTGTCCGGAGCGTTCAGATGGGGTCTGGGACACCTCGAGAGCGTGGGATGGGAGAAAATGCCCATAATCGTCGGCGCGACCGTCATTGGAAGCGCTGCGATTCTGCTGATGTCCGACAAGCTCAACGTGATGAACGCCGGGGATAGGGTAGCGTTCACGATGGGAGAGGATCCCAACCGGGTCCGTTTCATCTGTCTCCTGCTGACGTCGATGATGGTGGCAGTCGTGGTCGCCTTCACCGGCACCATCGGGTTCGTCGGCATCGTCGCACCTCATGTGGTGCGTCTGACCATGGGGACCAACACCCGGTACATGCTGCTGGGCTCGTTCGCTGTAGGGGCTGTCCTGCTCGTGGCGTCCGATGCTCTGGCAAAGGTGCTGGCTCTCCCGGTCGGAGTGATAATGTCCGTGGTCGGAGGGCCACTGTTCCTGTTCATACTGGTCAAGCAGTACAAGCGCGAGCATTTCGTCTGAACGGGTGGAGTCTCTTGGATGATAGCCTGCGCTCTGAACAAAAAATGATTTCGGTATTCCTAAACTTTTTAGAAAAACAGGTGAAATCGAATGAACATGAAAATACTGGCTGTTGTCGCAGCTGCGATAATCATCGTCGCAGGGATAGGAGCGTTCCTTCTCTTGCAGAACAATGATACCGAGAAGTTCGTAGGGAACTCCGACGGTCGTCTCCAGGTCTACGGCAACGCGAACAACGACGACTATCTGAACGCCGACGATGTCACGCTGATCAAGAATATCGTCAGCAAGAACAGCGATAGCGACTCGTCTAACGACATCGACTGGAAGAAGCTCTACCCTTACGCCGACGCGAACAACGACGGCAAGGTTGATTCCGCCGATGCGACGGTCGCACAGAACCTCGCTGACCGCAAGGAGGGGACCACCGTCTACTACCTTGACGGAAACAGCGATGTCAAAAGCATCGAGTACCCGGTCAAGAGCATCTGCGTCCTCGGAACCGCCACCTTCACCGCCGCACAGTCCCTCGGGCTCTCCGACATCGTCTACGGACGCAGCGGAACCTCCCAGACCAACGATGTAATCTACAAGGACATCTGGTCCAAGCCTGCAGTGAGCTCCACCATGGTCGATTTTGACATCTCTCTGTTCTCCAACGTGGCGGACAAGGTCTCCGGAGGAATCGACGCCATCATCCAGAACAATGGAGGCATGGGGGCTCCCATCGACTCTGACACCGAAGCGGAGCTGTCTAAGCTCGGAACTCAGACCATCACCATGAAGTTCGATGTCAAGGGGGAGGAGAACTACTACCTCACCCTCGGATTCCTCTGCGGAGCTGATGACAAGGCGAAGAAGGTCGTAGGGCTGATGGACAGCGTCTACGAAACCGTCGACAAGGCCGTCAAGGATGCTGGCGAAAAGCCCACGGTCCTCTGCTGCTGGGTGACCGGAAGCATGGGAACCGGATTCTATGCCTCTTCGGCCGCATCCGTCTCGGCTTTCATCCCTGCCGCTGGCGGAGACCTCATCGAGATCCCCGACGGAAGCATGGACATCACTTCCGGAACTGTCGGAATCCTCGACGACAAGTACAACGGGGACTTCATTCTCGCTCCCGTGAGGACCTCTGTCAGCTATCTCGACGACAAGGAAGACTGGAAGTCCGTCTGGGAGAGCACCACCGGAAGCACCAGCACCCTTTCCCTGATGGACGCCTGTCCCGACAGGACGTTCCTCTTCATGTACGGCATGCCCTTCATATGCAAGGTTGCGTACGCGGTCGAATGCATGTACGGAAGCTACGTCAGCTCCGGATACGGCGACGACATCAACCAGAAATGGGTCGAGATATGCTATATCCAGAACCTCGGAAGCGACTACAAGGTCTCCGAGCACGGATTCTGCATCGGAAAGAAGGACTTCGGTGGAGAGTCTGGGGAGAGCGGAGTAGCGACTTCCATATCAATGTATGTCGACACCGCCGAGATCAAGATCGGCGAGTCCAAGCTCCTGTCCTATGTCACCGCTCCAGCCGGCTCCAAGGCCACCGGAACCACTGTCTGGAAGTCCAGCGACACATCCGTCGCCACCATAGACGCTGGAACCGTGACCGGTGTCGCGGCAGGAACCGCCACCATCACCCTCACCATCGGAAGCCTCAGCACCCAGTGTACCGTCACTGTAATCGACGACAGCGTGAAGGACTACACCAAGACCGTCTGCGATGCGGATGCGGACAAGATCGCTTCCTCTTTCGTCTCCAAGTACAATGGTGTCTTCGGAACCTACACCCTTGATCCCGGCGCGACTTCCAAGCACGCCAGCGTTTCCGCGGTCAGCGGCTCCAGGACGTTCACTATAGTCTTCGATGGGAACATCGAGGCTGCCTCCATGTATGAGGACGCTGTGAACAGCGGAGCCATCGAGGCTCCCCTCGGAATGCCTGGCGAGACCATCAGCGAGTACTCTTACACCGGAACCTTCGACGGATTCTGCGGATACAAGCACGAGGCTACTGCCATGGCGACATTCACCGCGCTCAAGTTCGCCGCATACGATGGCAACGTCTTCGTCAACGGATACGATACTTGGCAGTATCGCCCCTCGGCTCTGGCAACCGATGACGAGCTCAAGGAGTTCGTCGATGCGGTCGCCTCCTCCGTCTCCGATCCCAGCGAATCCGGAGCCGTCACCCCTGTCATGGGAGCGGACGAGATCGCCGCTGCTTTCGTTTCCGCATACGGAGCAAGCTCCTTCGGAACCTATTCTGTCGATGCTGGATCCAGCGATTCCAGCGCAACTGCTGTCGCCACCATCGGAACCAGGACTCCTTCGATAGTCTTCAGGGTCAACTCTGCTGCGGAGACCCTATACAACAACGCTGTCTCCTCCGGAGAGATCGAGGCTCTTCTTGGAATGCCCGGGGAGACTGCTACCGAATTCGTTTACAGCGGAGGATTCGACGGATGCTATGCGTACAAGCACGAGGCTTTCGCCATGGCCAAGTTCACTGCTCTCAAGTTCGCAGTCTATTACGGAAACGTCTACATCGACGGATACACAGTCTGGCAGTACCATGCTGGAAATCTCGCGACCGATGAGGAGATCAAAGAGCTGCTCGACGCGCTTGCCAAGGCTGTTGGAACGTCCGGAGGTTCGGACAAGCCCTCTGCTCCTGCTTCCATTGACCTCTCCGAGACGACCATCAGTCTGGTGGCCGGTGACAGCGTCGGAATAGAGGCCACCGTCAGCGATGGTTCTTCGGTCACCTGGTCATCCAGTGATGAGTCGATCGCCATTATAGCTGATGGCAGCATCACCGGAGTCGCCTACGGAACCGCTGTCATCACAGCCGCCGTCGGAGATGTCAAGGCTGAATGCACCGTCAATGTGCTTCCCGAGACCATCTTGAACGCCGGAGCTGACAAGGTCGCCGCGGCGTTCGTGTCCAGCTATGGGTCAGGATTGTTCGGAACCTACTTCGTCGAGTCCGATTCCGACGGTTCTTCTGCTATGGTCAGCGACGGCAGCCACTATTTCCGCATCCTCGGCAGCTACGATGCCGATGACCTGTTCGAGACCCTGTCCGCATCCGTCGATGCTAAGCCAGATCCGTACGCCAACGGAGCCAAGGTTGCTCTAGACCTCTCCATGTACGGATTCGACAACTCCAACGCATGCACCTACACTGTCAGCATGGGCGGCACCATGACCTGGATGTACTTCGCGGTGACCGAGGGCAACATGGCTGTCGACGGAACCCTGAAGATCCAGTCCTATCGCGGGGCATCCTCCGACGCTCTGTTTGACGGATTCTTCAATGCTCTGAAGTCCGCGATGGATCACCAGACCGTGGTCTCTGCGGACGTGGACGATGTAGCTGCCAAGTTCGTCTCCAGCTACTCATCTGTTTCCACTTTCGGAACGATGTCGATAGCTGAGGGCAGCAACGACATGCTCGCGATAGCGCTATTCGAGACCGGTTCCAGAGTGGCTCCGACCACTGCCGTTGCGTTCTACGGATGTACAGATGCTTCCGTCCGTTTCGAAGAGGCAAAGGCCACGATGGATTCCATGATCGCGGATATGGGGATGCCTGCCACCGAAGTGACTACCACAGCTTCCTTCGACGGATTCTACGGAAAGGCAGTGACCATGGCGATGGGACCTTCCGCATTCACCATGCTGTTCTTCACGGTCTATGAAAGCGATGTGTTCGTGGACGGATACAGCTCGTACCAGCTCCACAGGAACGCCGCCGCAACCTCCGAAGAGATCGACGCCATGATGTCCGCTCTGGCATCCGCGTTGAACTGAGACCTTCCTGAAACCTATTTCGAAACCGTTTACCCGCCCTTCCTGGCGGGGTTCCACACATCAGCAGGCATACGGTGATAATATGCGTATAAAGATAAACGACATAGACTTCGCTTACGGCAGCGTTCCGGTTCTGCACGATATTACAGCAGACCTCACAGGACCAAGGTTCGTTTCTATACTGGGGCCTAACGGCGTGGGGAAGTCTACTCTCATCCATTGCATCAACAAGATATTGTCTCCGACGACAGGGACCATCATGCTCGACGACAGGAATGTCTCCGACATAAGCATCAAGGAGATGGCCAAGATGGTGGGCTATGTGCCGTATTCCGCTAACGATGCCTTCCCGCTGAGCGTCGTGGACACCGTGCTGATGGGGAGGCATCCGTATAGCAAATGGGGAACTCTTGACCAGGATCTGGACATAGTCCACGATACCCTGAAGATGCTGGGCATCTCCCATCTCGCCATGCGTTCGTTCAACGAGCTCTCGGCTGGACAGCATCAGAAGGTGATGCTCGCCAGGGGCTTGGTCCAGGAGCCCGAGATTCTGCTTTTGGACGAGCCCACCTCGAACCTCGATGTCAGGCACCAGCTCGATGTCACCAAGATGCTGAAGAGATTGACGGAGGAGAAGGACATCCTCGTAATCATGATAAGCCATGACATCAACATAGCCGCGAAGTATTCCGACGAGATCATCATGCTCCACGGCGGCTCCATCTACGCTGTCGGGACTCCGGACGAGGTCATCAATGAGGAGAACCTGAAGGTGGTCTACCAGGTGGAGTGCAAGGTCATCGAGGACCAAGGACGTCCGCATGTGATACTCAGGGACGCCGTTCCAATGGACGAGGACTGAATAGTTAGACTATAGTCTTAAACTGTTTCCATCTTTCTTATCACTATGAGTAGCACTATAGTTTTTTTTGTTTCTTTGCCCTTTTCAGTGTCAACGGTCTTATATTGAATAGCTATTGCGAACCCATTATGGCAGTCATCAGAGACTCGAGCAACATCAAGGTCGAGGACGGTACCGCTACCGTGAGCGGATGGGTCCAAGACATCAGGAACATGGGAGGCATCTCGTTCCTCACCCTGCGCGACAGGTACGGGACCATCCAGATCACCATGCCCAAGAAGAAGATCGACCCCGAACTCTTCGGGCTCCTCACCAAGCTCTCCAGGGAGACCGTCGTCTCCGTCACCGGAGAGGTCAAAGCGAGCAACCAGACCGCTTTGGGGCTCGAGATCATCCCCGCATCCGCGGAGGTCCTCAGCGAGGCGGCCGTCCCCCTCCCTATGGGAGTCATCGACAAGGTCAACGTCGAGATGGACACTCGTCTTAACAACAGGTTCATGGACCTCAGGAAGCCCGAGGTCAGGGCCATCTTCGAGCTCAAGGCCCTCATGGTCGAGCTCATCGAGGAGGCCGTCCGCGGCAACGGATTCGTCCAGGTGTACACCCCCAAGATCTCCGCCGCAGGTGCGGAGGGAGGAGCCGAGCTGTTCCAGGTCCAGTACTTCGACAGGCCCGCCTACCTCGCCCAGTCCCCCCAGCTCTACAAGCAGATCCTCATGAGCACCGGCCTGGACCGCATCTACGAGATAGCTCCCGCCTTCCGCGCCGAGCGCTCCAACACCAACCGTCACGTCACCGAGTTCATCTCCTTCGACGGAGAGATGTCCTGGATCGAGAACGAGGAGCAGGTCATGGCAATGATCGAGGAGATCATCGACCACGTGCTCGTCGGCCTCAAGGAGAGGGGAAAGAAGCAGCTGGAGATCCTCGGAAAGGATATCAACGTCCCCGCCCGCCCCTACCCCATCCTCACCTACTCCGAGTGCCTGAAGATCGTCAACGACGGCGGATTGCCTCTCAAGGAGGGCGACGACCTCGGAACCGAGGGAGAGAAGATCGTCGGAGACGTCATGGCCGGGAAGGGAGTGGACCTCTACTTCATCGCCGAGTACCCAGAGGAGGCCAAGCCCTTCTACATCATGGAGAAGGACGGAACCCCATACTCGTTCTCGTTCGACCTCGACTACCGCGGCCAGGAGATCTCCTCCGGAGGCCAGAGGGAGCACAGGTACGACAGGCTCGTAGCCAGGATGGAGAAGAAGGGACTCAACCCCGAGGACTTCTCCTTCTACCTCGACGCGTTCAAGTACGGGATGCCTCCCCACGGCGGATGGGGAATCGGCATCGAGAGGCTTCTGGTCAAGATGCTGGACCTTCCCAACATCAGGGAAGCGATCCTCTTCCCCAGGGACCCCAGCAGGCTTTCGCCTTGATTTCAAAGAGGGGGGATTCCCCCTCAAACACTTTCGGCCATCCCCCCTTCCACCCTTATATATCACCTGATTTTTATGCAAACGATAGGATGGCTGCGCCAGGCGATATTTACGAGAGGGAGCTCAAGGCTCTTCTTACGGGTGACAAGAAGGCTGTGACCAAGATGGTCAAGACCTGCAACGCCATGGAGACCGCCGGCTACATGCGCATTTCTCTGGAGCCTTTCCTCGTGATCAGAGCCGCTGGATCCCTAGGAGTGGACCTCGTCGCCCTCCGCTGGGACTTCTCCTTCCCCATCGAGGTCAAGAGCTCTTCCGATTCCACTCTGCATTTCAGCAAGAGCCAGAGGCTCACCGACCAGGCGGACAAGATGCTGGACGACTGCAAGAGGTCCCATCTGGTGCCTATATACGCGTTCAGGCTAAAAGGCGTCCACGGAGATCCCTGGAGGGTCTTCACGATACCCACCGACCACGAGTACAAGGGCCGCCATGCCACGTTGTACAGGAGGATGCCCAAGATCGGCACCACCTCCGAAGGGAACTACATAATGCGCTGGGAGGAGGGCATGAAGCTGTCCGACATGTTTCTCTACCTGAGCATGTCCGACTACTCGGCCGTATGAGGAACGACCGTCAGAACTCATAGGGCTCATCACGGATCAGCCACGGTCAATCATCACTCGGTCTCGTTCCTTCCAGTTGAACGAAAGGCCGATATTTAACCCAGTCCTGTCGCGAAGGCCGTTTCTCGGTTCGCATCCGTATCTTCCAGAAGGGCGGGGACATTTCATCCAATCACCGTTCAATGGTTTTTCACTGAAAATGGCTATAAATGGGTGTAGCAATATCACCAGGTATCTTGGCGTTCTGGCGCGGGGGGAATTCAGTGTCTAAAACCTATGAGGAGATCAACGAGAAGATAAAAGCGAGAAAAGCGGTAGTCTGCACTGCCGAAGAGGTCGTGGACCTCGTCAGGAAGAAGGGTGTGGACAAGGTCGCCGAAGAGGTGGACGTCATCACCACTGGGACCTTCGGCGCGATGTGCTCCTCGGGCGCTTTCCTCAACTTCGGACACTCGACCCCTCCCATCAGGATGACCAACATCCTCCTCAACGACGTCCAGGCCTACGGGGGTCTGGCAGCCGTGGACACCTACATCGGCGCCACCCAGATGACCGAGGACCCCGAGAAGGGATACGGCGGCGCGCACGTCATCGAGGACCTCATCAGAGGCAAGGACATCCACCTCCACGCCTGGGGTCCTGGAACCGACTGCTACGTCAGGAAGGACATAGACACCTACATCTCCCTCGAAGACATTAACGAGGCGTACCTGTACAACCCCCGCAACTCCTACCAGAACTACGGCGTCGCCACGAACACCTCCGACAAGACGATCCACACCTACATGGGAAAGCTCCTGCCCAGGATGAAGAACGCGTCCTACAGCTCCGCGGGACAGCTCTCGCCTCTTCTCAACGACCCTCACTGCGACGTCATTGGCATCGGGACCAGGATATTCCTGGGAGGAGGAGAGGGATACGTCTCATGGCAGGGAACCCAGTTCAAGACCAACGTCGAGGAGGTCAACGGCGTCCCCGTCGCAGGGGCCAGGACCCTCGCCGTCATCGGAGACATGAAGCAGATGGACCCCTATTTCGTACGCGGACTGGACATCCACGGCTACGGCATCTCGCTGGCGCTGGGGATCGGAATCCCGCTGCCCGTCCTGAACAAGGACGTCGTCAAGAGGGCCTCCTTATCCGATGACGAGCTGTTTGCCGAGATGGTCGATTACAGCCTGCCGTCCGGACGCGTCCCTATGGCCCGGTACAGCTACGCCCAGCTGAGGTCCGGAAAGATCGAGTACGACGGCAAGACGATCAGGACGTCCTCCATGTCCTCCTACGCGGGAGCCAAGAAGGTCGCCGCGCAGTTGAAGGACTGGATCGAGAGCGGGGAGTTCCTCCTCAACGCTCCCAGCCTCATGCTGCCCAGAGAGGGTGCTGTCAAACCCCTGAACGTGAGGGAGGCGAGACGATGCGCAGAAAGATAAGGGTAGATTTCGACGAGATAAACGTCCAGGAGTCCGTCACATACATACTCGCGACCGAGTTCGCGCTCAAGCCCAACATCGTAAAGGCCCAGATCAACGACGACAGCAGCGGTCTGATGATATTCATCGTCGACGGCGAGCCGGACGTCCTTGACAATGCCATGAAGAGGCTGAAGTCGATGGGATTCGGCGTCAGGGACCTGGAGAAGCACATCACCCGCGACAAGGCCAGCTGCTGGAGCTGCGGAGCATGCATCTCCATTTGCCCCACCAAGTCGTTCACCTACGACCCGGTCACCTGGGAGGTTCATCTGGACATCGACACCTGCATCGCATGCGGGTCGTGCATCAACAGCTGTCCGGTCAAGGCCCTCAAGCTGAACATATGAGGCACAGGTTCCAGGTCTCGGAGACCATCCTCACCATCGTATGCGACGATGAGTATCTGCCGCCAGCGAAGGCGGCCGTCTTCGAAGCCAGGTCCTCCATCGAGAGGAAGATCGCCGAGGACCCCTTCTTCGGGATCACATACGAGCCCTATCCGGAGGATCCGAAGGACGACGACATAGTCCGCAGGATGTGCAGGGCGTCCGTGCGTTCCGGAGTAGGCCCTATGGCCGGCGTGGCAGGCGCTGTGGCCGTCCATGTGGTCGAGAGGATGGTCGCGGCAGGCGCTCCGGAAGCCATCGTGGAGAACGGGGGCGACATCGCGTTCTATTCCAGGAGGCCGGTCCCCGTCGGGATCTACGCAGACGACAGCGTGTTCAAGGACGTGGGATTCCTGATAAGATCGGACATCGTCACCGGCATCTGCTCCTCCTCAGCCAAGATAGGTCCGTCCGTGTCTCTCGGAGCCAGCGACCTGTGCACTGTCTTTTCCGACGACGTCATCCTCGCAGACTGCTGCGCCACCCTTCTGGGGAACAAGGTGAAGGGCCCCGATTGCCTGGCCGAGGCGGTGGAGTCCGTGGGCTCGATAGAGGGCGTGAAAGGATGCGTCGCGGTGTGCGCCGGGAAGGTCGCGATGTTCGGGGACGTCCCGGAGATGGTGTCCACGAGCTGCAGCAGATGCCTGGATCCAGGCTGCGAATGAGAAGAGAACCCCTCTCCGGCGAGGGAGAGGGAAAGGTTTCATCAGTTCAGATGCTCGGCGGCCTCTTTCACGGTCGCTCCGTGGAGGACGATGTCGGAGATCGCGGACATCATTCCCCTGACGTTCTGGTGCTGGAAGACGTTCCTGCCGATGGAGACTCCGTGTCCTCCGGCTTCGAGGGAGTCGTGGACCATGTTCAGGATGTCCATGTCGGAGTCCATCTTGGGTCCGCCGGCGATGAGGACGGGCACCATGGAGCCCTCGACGACCTTGCTGAACGAGTCGATGTCCCCGGTGTAGCTGCATTTGATCACGTCGGCTCCGAGTTCTGCGGCAACCCTGACGGAGTGCGCGATGGCCTTGGGATCGTAGGAGTTGGGGATCGAAGGCCCGCGGGGGTAAACCATCGCTACGAGGGGCATCCCCCATTCCATGCATTCGCTCGATACCCTTCCGAAGTCCTCGAGCATGTGGGGTTCGCTCTCAGCTCCCACGTTCACATGGATGGAGACCGCGTCGGCTCCCAGCTTGAGGCCGTCCTCGACGGTGGCCACCAGCACCTTGTTGGTGGAGTTCACGCCGATGTCCGTAGAAGCAGACATATGAAGGATGAGCCCGACGTCGTTACCGGATGTCCTGTGTCCTTGGGGGACCATACCTTTGTGCATCAGGACAGCTGTTGCGCCTCCCTCCGCGACATCGTTGACGGTCTTGCGAAGGTCGACTATTCCAGGAACGGGACCAATGCTGATTCCGTGATCCAGGGGCACGACCACTGCATTTCCGCTGTTTCTGTCGATTATGCGCTCGATCCTGATCTTCTTGCCGAACATTTCAATTACCGTGCTATATGTTAACACGGCACACTATTTATCGGTATCGATTCGGGCCAGAGCATTCAAGTATTGCCGCTTTTAATGCTTTTATTTAAAATTATCTTTTCGAATATGAAAATTCACGTTGTGTTTTGTTTTATGATGAAGAATCGCTGGCTGTCGCTTGTCGCAGGTTTATGTGACGATTGGAATGAACATATGCTCCAACAGGGCATTTTTATTTTATTTTTGATGTACTATACATTAAAATAAAAATAATTTACTCAAATATTGATATGTTTTATCTGTTAATTTAAATCAACAAATGAATTTACGTTTAATTATCACACGATTCGTCGTTCCGTTCATAACCGAAACTATATACTTATTACAGCGAATTACGGACACGTGTTAAAGTGGCTGTCGTCCATGATTGAATTGGCCGTTTTCTTGACGGTTCTTCTGGTTCCTTCAGACGTTCAGCCCTGCAATTCGAATGTCGTACCCCTTTCTGTGCGGCGCATGCTCATTACCGAGAAAAACGCGGCCCGTTTGATGCTGTCAAATCGCCTGATCTATGGTCAACCAGCTGTCGGACGTAGTCTGAAACCTGCTTAAAAAACCCTATACCTCTTTTCCTGTGATAGTATGTTCGGTAAGAAGAAGCTGATTGAAGGGCTCAAGAAGAAGCTCTCCGACACGGAGGCGGAGCTGAAAGCATCCAAGGACCTCCTCGTTGACTCCCAAGAAGATCTGAAGGATTTCCAGAAGCAGGCGTTTGCCACGAAGTCCGAGCTCCTGTCTTCCTTGGAATCCAAGGAGGCCGAGCTCAAGAGCCTTGCAGAGAACAACAAGCTGCTCAAGGCGACAGCGGACGCGGCTCAGAAGGAGAAAGCCGATTTCACCTCCAAGCTCCAGTCACTGGAGAGCTCCTTGGCGTCTGTGAAGGCCGATCTTGCCGCCAAGGAAGCGGAGGTGGCAAAGCTAGGAGACACCCTGAAGCTCAAGGACGAGGAGATAGCCAAGTCCAAGGAGGCTCTGAAATCCTTCCAGGACCTCGCAGCCGAGAAGGAGGCGAAGTTCCAGGAGGCGGAGAAGACTCTGAAGAAGTTCGAGGAGATGGTCAAGAACAACGAGGTCACCTCCGGAGGAATCGAAGCTGGTCTTGCTTCCTTCAATGCAGCTAATCTGGCAGTCGATGACAAGATCGCCGAGGCCAAGAAGAAGCTGGACGACGCCATGGTCGCCGTCAAGGAGTCGACGACCTACAACGTCGCCTTCGTAGCCGACGGAGAGGTCATCTCCAAAGCTGTCATGGCTTCCGAGGCTGATGCCGACAAGATCCCTGCGATACCTGCCAAGGAAGGTTTCGATGCCGAGTGGCAGTACGAGGATGTCGGAGACAACGACATCATCGTCACCGCTGTCTACACTCCCAAAGAGTACGACCTCATGTACTTTGTCGACGATGTGAAGTACGCCGAGGTGAAGGCTCCTAAGGACGAGATCTCCGCCATCCCTGTACCCGAGAGGGAAGATTACGAAGGCGAGTGGGTCGCTACCCTCATCGACGGCAACTCCGCGAGAATCGACGCCCTGTACAAGCCCGTCAAATACAAGCTCCATTTCTTCGTCGACGGGGCCAAGGTATGCGAGGCCGAGGCAGACGCAGAATCCGGATTCCAGGCCCCCGAGGTCCCCTACAAGGAGGACTACGACGGCGAGTGGCAGTACGAGCCCTGCGAGGACGGCATCGTGAAGGTGGAAGCCGTCTACACTCCTATCGTCTACGATCTGGTGTTCTTCGTGGACGACGTCAAGTATGCCGAGGTGAAGGCTTCGGCGGACGAAGTCTCCGGCATCCCTCCGGTTCCTGAGAAAGAGGATTACGACGGCGAGTGGGTCTACACAGCCATCGACGGCAACTCCGCGAGGATCGACGCGTTCTACACCCCCAAGGTGTACAATCTGAAGTTCTACGTGGACGGAGAGGAGTACGCCGAGACCACCGCGTGCGAAGGAGCCGATTTCGCCATCCCTGAGGTCCCAGAGAGGGAGGACTTCAAGGGAGAGTGGTATTATGAGAAGCTCGACGACGGCACCGTCCGCCTCGATGCTGTCTATGTTCCCACCGCTTACGACCTCCTGTTCTTCGTGGACGACCAGAAGTATGCGCAGATGAAGGTCGCCACCGACGAGGACATCGACCTTCCTGCGGTTCCCACGAAGGAGGACTACATCGGAGAGTGGGCCTACACCGTCATGGGAGGCAACGCGGCCAGGATCGATGCCATGTACACTCCCATCAAGTACAAGCTCCAGTTCTTCGCCGACGGGGCCAAGGTATGCGAGGCCGAGGCAGACGCAGAATCCGGATTCCAGGCCCCAGAGGTCCCATACAAGGAGGACTACGACGGCGAGTGGCAGTACGAGCCCTGTAAGGACGGCGTCGTGAGGGTGGAGGCGGTCTACACCCCTACCGAATACGATATCGTGTTCTTCGTGGACGACGTCAAGTACAACGAGATGAAGATGTGCCCCGCGCTGGGCGAGACTGCTCTCCCTGCGGTTCCCGAGAAGGAAGGCTTCTCCGGACAGTGGGCCTACACCGTCATCGACGGCAACTCCGCAAGGGTGGACGCGGTGTACACCCCCCTCGGAGAGTCCGACGGGGAGAGGTACCATGTGACCTTCTACGTCGACGGAAAGAAGTACATGGAGAAGGACCTGGCCTCCGATGCGGACCTCGAGTCCCTGCCTCCTGTTCCCATCAAGGACGACTATGTCGGAAGGTGGGAGTATACTGAGACCGGAGAAGATACCGCGGATGTAGTGGCTGTCTACGAGCCGATCGAGTACAACATGATCTTCTACGTGGACGGAGAGAAGTACGCCGAGGCTGTCATGACCGTCGAGGACGACCCTTCCGTCGTGCCCAAGGTCCCTGAGAAGCCCGGATTCACCGGCGAGTGGCACTACTCCAAGGAAGACGACACCGTCATAGTGACCGCTGTCTACACGGCGGAATGAAACTCCTGGGCCAGCACGGCCCTTTTTTCTTTATTCCGTCCCGGAGGGAATCCGGGGCCTCATCCTAGGTTGGCGGCTGCGCGCACGCTCGTGGCGAGAGCATCGGCATCCAGCTCTTCGAGGTTGAAGTATAGCGCACCCAGGTGGGATGCCAGCTCGGAGGCGCTGTCGAAGAACCTGAATCCGTTCCCCGTGTTCACCACGATCCACTGGATTCCGGGTACGTCAAGGGTCTCCGCCAGGTCCTTCACCTCCTGGTTGGGGTCCTTCCCTTCGATGTAAGGGACGTTGGACCTGCCGTCGGTCATCAGGACGATGTAGCACCTCTCGCCCGGATGGGATCTGGAATAGGAGGTCATGTAGTCGCTGGCGGTTATCATCGCGGCGGCGAGAGGCGTCCTTCCTCCTGTGGGGATGTCCTCCAGGAGCTTGTATCCGTACTCGACGGAACGGGTGGGCGGCAGGATGACTTCCGCCGTCCTCCTTCTGAACACCATCAGGCCGACCTTGTCGCGCTTGACGTAGCTGTCCTTGAGCATCGAGAGGACGGCTCCCTTGACTGCGGACATCCTCCTTCTGGCCCCTATGGAGCCGCTGGCGTCCACCAGGAACATCACGGTGCATCCTGTACGGGCCCTCCTGACCTTCTCCCTGATGTCGCTGTCCTCGACGATAATGCGCATGGAGCCGGGCTCCCTTCCCCTTTGAGACAGGGCGGCGGCCCTCATGGTGGATGCGAAGGCGATGTCGCGGGTCTTGCCTTCAGGAATCCTGGCAGAGACCTGCCTCCCGGAAGTCCCGGTGCATTCGTACTCCGAACGGCGTCCCTTGCGGCTGCTGTTCGGCTTGACGGAGGTCTTCCCCTTTCCGAGATAGTCTATAACCCTGAACTGGCGTCCTACCTCGAACATCATGTCGTCTATGCGGGGCAGGTCGATTCCTTTGTCCTGCTCCTTGTCGTTCTCCTCGGGAGGCTCCTCGTCCTTCTGATCGTCATCGTTGTTCTCAGGTGGCTTCTGGTCCTGATCCTGGTCCTCGTTCTGCTCCTGCTCCTGGTCTTCCGGAGGATCCTCTTCCTCGGGCTCAGGAGGCTCCTGAGGGGGCTCGGGGTCGTAGCGGCGTCTATGCACCAGGCACATGGCCGCGGCGCGCTCCACGTCGCTCCTGGTGACGGAATCGCGCCTGTCGAGGGCCGCCAACGCTATCGCGGTGTTGGTGACAGCTATATCCCCGCGTATGCCTTCTGCGCCTACCTTGTCGCAGAGCTCGGCGATGATGAGGCGGAGCTCGTCCGAGATGCTCACCAGCGGTATGATCTTCCTGGCGTCGTCGATGGCCTTGCGCTCCTTCTCCTGCTCCTCTTCGTAGGATTGGTTGAAATTCTTGGGGGAGTCCTCGTATGCTATGCGGCGGGCGACGATCTCCTTCCTGGCTTCCGTCTCGTCGTCCGGAGCGACGCTCACGCAGATATCGAAGCGGTCCAGCAGATGGTCGCTCATCTCGCGCTCCTCGGGGTTCATGGTGGCCACGAGGACAACATTGACTGCCGATACGTCCGATATGCCGTCGCGCTCGGTGCGGACGGTTCCTGAGGTGACGGCGTCGAGCAAAGAGACGGACAGACGTTCGTCCATCAGGTTGATGTCGTCCACGAAGGCGTATCCTCCGTCCGCTTCGGCGATGAGGCCTTTCTCCAGGCGGGCTTCGCCTGTGTCAAGGAGGCTCTCCATGTCCACAGAACCGAACAGCCTGTCGATGTCGGCTCCGGAGGGTATGTTGACCGATCTCTTCCCGGAGAGGCCGTCGAGCGACCTGCAGAGCACCGTCTTGGCCGAACCGGAGGGCCCTCTTATGAGAACGGTGCGGATCCCGGGGCTGCAGATGGCGCATCTTATCGCGTTCTTGGCCGCCTCCATGCCGTAGACGGCGGAGAAAGGGTAGCTTAGATGTCCTTCAGGCATTTCTCGAGCTCCTCGCGGTCGATGGAAGAGTCCTCGAACGGGCGCCTTCTCATGCGGTGGGAGAGGACGAGCCCAGCTACGGCCACTATGTCGTCCGAGATGATGCGGTCCCTTCCTTCGAAGGCGGCGTTGGCTCTGGCCGCTTTTATCATGACTATGTCCGCCCTATGCCCGTCTATGCCGAAATGCGATGTTATCGTGACCACCGCGTCCAGGACCTCCGGGCCGATGGCGATCGAGCGCACGCGGGACTTGGCATCCACGATGCGGGAGCGGAGCTTCTCCGTCTCTTCGGAGCGGGATTCAACGTACTTCTCAGGCGCGTCGTCGTAAGCCAGCCTCCTCCTGACGATCTCGGCCCTTGTCTTGGGGTCGTGCTCGCCTTTGATGTCCACCGACAGTCCGAACCTGTCCAGAAGCTGAGGCCTGAGGTCCCCTTCCTCGGGGTTCATGGTTCCTACGAGAACGAATCTGGAGGGGTGCGAGAACGAGATGCCTTCCCTCTCGACGTAGTTGACTCCCATCGCGGCGGAATCGAGAAGCATGTCCACGATGTGGTCGTCGAGGAGGTTCACCTCGTCTATGTAGAGCAGGTTCCCGTTGGCGCTGGCGAGGACTCCCGGCTCGAACCTCTTCTCTCCGGTCTTCAGGGCGTGCTCGATGTCGATCGTGCCGGCGACCCTGTCCTCGGTGGCTCCCAGAGGAAGCTCGACGACCTCCATGGGGACCTCCTCGGTCTCGAATCCGGGTCTGTTCAGTAGGCTCTTGCAGGATTCGCACATGGAATCCGGGTCGCGAGGATCGCAATGGAACCTGCAGCCCTTCACGGACTTCCTCATGGGAAGGACTCCGCCAAGGGACCTCACAGAGGTGGATTTGGCGGTTCCTTTCTCTCCTTTGAGCAGGACGCCCCCGATTCCCGGGTCTATGACATTGAGAATCAAGGCCCTCTTCATCTCTTCCTGACCTACGATATCGACGAATGGGAACACAGTGGAAACGCGACTCACGTTATTCCTCCGATTACAGGGTGGATGTAATATCCGTATTAATATAAACCAAACGCATGGACCCTCGATAACATGGGACGTCTGACTGCGAGAGGGGAGTGCTGCCGTTGAGGTTCGTTTGCCTTTCCATCCAATCTATGGATGCGACCGTTTTTCCTGAGTTAGCGGAAGAGATCCGCTCAGAGCAGGGTATTGACCTCACGGTCTTCGGATACAACCACGACGTGGTGGAATCCGACCCTCTGGTTTACCGCGAGCTTGTGGAGGAGAGCCTGAAGGCGGACTTCATCCTCATCAGATGCATGGCGGACCCGTACAAGTTCCGCAGGTTCGAGGACTACGAGAAGGTCCTGAGGGAATGCACTGGCAGGGTGCTGTTCCATTCCAAGAACCCCGAGGTCCGTCTCCTGTACAAGGACCTGTTCGTGGGAGAGGACGAGGACTTCCTCAAGCTGTGCCTATACGCGGACATGAAGGGGAGGGACAACGACAAGGGCCTGCTCCTCTACGCTTACAGGATGCTGGGAGGGACAGGAGCGGACGTTCCCGAGCCTATCGTCAACAGGTCAGACGGCATATACCACAGCGGGTTCCCGATAGACGTCTCCGAGGAGGATTATCTCGATTCGTTGAAGGGCGACCGCGCCGTCGTGGGGATCATGTTCCCTTCGAACCTCTGGCTGTACGGGAACATGCAGCATGTGGACTTCCTGATAGAGCGCCTCGAGAAGAACGGCTTGGACGTCATACCCGTGTTCTACACCCCTTCCGCCGGATCCTCCTCGGAGAACAGGCATTCCTCGGAGATCGCGGAGCAGTACTTCAAGAAGGACGGGAGGACGATCATCGACGTCCTTCTGGTCTGCTCTCCGTTCTCGCAGCTGATCTCGATAACAGGGGCTGCTGATGTCCCGCCCGAGCTGAACTTCTTCAAGACGGTGCTGGGAGTTCCGGCGATACAGGTCATGTCCTACTCCGGAAGGCTCCCCGACTACGAGGAATCCGCCGATGGGCCTGTGAAGGGCGACCTGAAAGCGATGGTGTGCTGGCCCGAGCTCGACGGCCAGATCATAGGCGTCCCCTACGCAGAGAACAAGAGCAAGATGAAGCGGGCCGAGCCTATCCCGGACAGGGTGGAGCATGTCTGCAAGCTGGCCGCAGGATGGGCCAGGCTGGGACGCAAGAAGCCCTCGGAGAGGAAGGTCGCCATAATCATGTACCAGGTGAGCCCCGGCTCCGAGCGCATAGGGAACGCAGGACCTCTGGACGCTCCCGCGAGCACGGTGGAGCTCATGAAGGCCATGAGGGACGCCGGATATACGCTAGGAGACGTTCCCGACGATTCCAAGGCCCTCATGGAGAGGATCCTGTCGGGAGTCACTTACGATTTTGGCAACTGGACCGATTCCCAGATAGTGGAGAAGGCACCAGCCGCCATATCGGCCGAAGAGTATTCGGAGTGGTTCGACAAGGTTCCCGAATTCAACAAGGGACAGATCAGAGAGCGCTGGGGAGACGCCCCCGGATATATCGCATCCGCTAAGAACAGGATGATAGTGCCCGGATTCGTCTCAGGGAACGTGATCGTCACCCTGCAGCCGCCCAGAGGATGGGGCGAGGGCGCTGACGAGCTCGTCCATGATCCGGTGCTGCCCCCTCACCACCAGTATCTGGCCTTCTACAGATGGCTGGACAGGTCTTTCGGTGTCGACGCCGTGATCCATATGGGCACCCATGGCACCCTCGAATGGCTGCCCGGAAGGACCTCGATGCTGTCTGGCAAGTGCTATCCGGACGTTGTCCTGGATTCCATCCCGAACATCTACCCGTACATGATTGACGATCCCGGGGAGGGCATGCAGGCCAAGAGGCGCTCGGAAGCCGTCCTGATAGGGCATCTGAACGCCGTGATGACCCGCGCCGGCCTCCACGACGGGTTCATGAGGATCGATTCGCTTATCCAGGAGCTCGTGGCTATGGGAGCAGGCACCGCGCCCAGAAAGGACGCCGTTCTGAGGGAGATTCTGGAAGCAGCCGCGGAGGAAAACCTGCTGGAGGACATCGGTCTGACCCCCGAGTCCAGCATAGACGACCTCAGAGAGAACATCTGGAAGCTGCACGACCTGGTCACCGAGGCGAAGGACGCCCTGATCAGGGATGGACTGCACATCCTCGGCCGCGTGCCCGAGGGCGAGCTGATGACCGAATCCGTCTATTCGCTTACTAGGCTGGCTAACGGCGACGTACCGTCTCTGAGGGACGCCGTGGCAGAATCGATGGGGAAGACGTCGGAGGACGACCTGGACGAAGTTGATGCGAGGACGTTCGAGCTTATCGAACGCATACGCACCCTGGGATTCGACAGGGACGAGGCGGAGAAGACATGTAGGGAGATGATCCCCGGAAGCACGGAAGGGCTTCTGAAGGCCGTCAGGTTCGTCTGCGACAGGGTCTACCCAGCTTTGAAAGGGACCGCAGGGGAGATCGGATCTGCCTTAGACGCGCTCGCAGGCGGCTACGTTCTGCCCGGGCCTTCCGGCGCCCCCACCCGTGGAGGGGTCCACATACTGCCCACAGGAAGGAACTATTATGGTCTGGATCCGGACACTGTCCCGACACGCTCGGCATGGGAGGTCGGGAAGAGCATGGCAGACCAGATGATCGAGCGCCACATAGAGGACAAGGGCGGATTCCCCAGGGAGATCGGATTCATCATCTGGGCCACCGACACTTTCAAGAGCGGCGGAGACGACGTCGCGTACATCCTCTGGCTGATGGGAGTGAGGCCGGTATGGTCGCCGGACGGACCTATCGTCACGGGCCTGGAGGTCGTCCCGCTGGAGGAGCTGGGCCGTCCCAGGGTCGACGTGACGGTTCGCATAACAGGCCTGTTCAGGGACGCGTTCCCCAACCTGATAGACCTTCTTGACGACGCCGCGAGGATGGTCATGGCCCTCGACGAGTCGGACGAGGACAACGCTCTGGCTGCGAACCTCAGGAAGGACCTGGCGGAGCGCATCAGGGAAGGTATCCCAGACGACGAGGCCCGCAAGCGCTCGTCCGTGAGGATTTTCGGATGCCCGCCGGGAGCCTACGGTCCCGGAGTGAACCATCTGATAGAATCCAGCAACTGGAAGACCGTGAAGGACCTGGCGGATTCCTACGTCGCCTGGGGAAGCTACGCTTACGGCAGGGGCTTCTCCGGGGTGTCGATGAAGGACGAGTTCGTAAGGAGGTTCTCCAAGGTGTCGGCTACGGTCAAGAACATGCCGGACAGGGAGATCGACCTGCTGGACATAGACGACGTCTACGGGTATCTCGGAGGGATGAACGCCTTCGTCAAGGCTTACGGGGACGCCGATGCCGTGTCCTATATGGGCGACGGCTCCGATCCGAACAAGACCAAGCTGAGAAGCCTGGAGGAGGAGATGAAGTTCGTCTTCCGCAGCAAGCTCCTCAACCCGAAGTACATCGAAGGGATGAAGAGGCACGGATACCGCGGAGCGGCCGAGATGGTGAACGTCATCGAGCACGCCTTCGGAATGGATGCGACCTCGGACGTCATGGACAAGTGGATGTACGACGGCATCGCTGAGAAATATCTGCTGGACAAGGACACCTGGGACTGGATGGAGCGCGAGAACCCCTACGCCGCGGCGGAGATCCTGGACCGTCTGGACGAAGCCATATCCCGCGGGATGTGGGAGGCCGACGACGACATGAGGCGCAAGCTGGAAGAGCTCTGGAACGAGGCAGAGGAGAAGCTGGAGGACCTCACCGACCGTCCCTGACGGAATGGATTAAAGGTATTAACACCTAATAGGAGGATGAAATGAAAGCCGTCTGCATCTCGGTAGGAGCCAATCACGGGCATGTCATGGACGACGCTGCCAGAGGCCTCAGGGAAGAGGGTTACAACGTGGAGATCGTGGGAGCCGACTCCTGCGACATGGACTCGGACATCCTGTTCAACGAGAGGATCCTGGACGAGGTCCGCCACAGCGACATCGTGTTCATGAGGGTTCACGGCGACGTGACCTACTTCAAGAGGTTCGCCGCCTTCGAGAAGACGGTGGAATCCAGCAGGATCAACACCTATCTTATGTGCGACAGCGAGGTCCGCGTCACCGACGAGCATAGGAGTCTTTTCCTAGGATCGGACGAGGACTTCGAATTGATAACCAGGTTCATGGCTTCCGGAGGGGACGAGAACTACAGGTCCCTCCTGCTATGGGCTCTCAAGACATGCGACGGAGTCGACGTGGAGATCCCTGAGCCGTTGCTGTTGCCGGCACAGGGCGCATACACTCTGGAGGAGAGCTATCTGGAGATAGACGAGGCGGTCGCTTCCATGAGGCAGGATCGCCCGCGCATCTGCGTCATCTTCCACCAGAGGTTCTGGGTGTCCAAGAACTGCGGGGGCGTGGACGGCATGCTGAAAGCTCTTCGCGACCGCGGCGCAGATGCGATAGGGATCTTCACCATGACCTATCCGGACGACGCCGTGAACTCCATGGGCATTGGCGCTCTGATCGACAGATATCTGATAAAGGACGGGAAGCCGCTGGTAGACTGCGTCGTCCAGACGATGGGTTTCTCCCAGACGCTGAGGCCGAGGGCCGACGTGTTCGAGCAGTCCTGCGACGACGACATGTTCGCCAGGCTGGGCGTTCCGGTGATTCAGGCGATCCATCTGTACGGCACCGCCAAGAAGTGGAAGGACAGCGTCTACGGGCTCACCGGCTCGGAGATAGCCGGAGCGGTGGTCTCACCCGAGTACGACGGACAGCTGATCACGGTGCCTATCGCAGGATACGAGGTCATGGACGACGGCCGTCGCAAGTACATCCCCCTCGAGGACAGATGCCGCATGGTGGCCGATACGGCATACATGTGGGCCAATCTGAGGAGGAAGCCGGAGTCCGAGAAGAAGGCGGCCATACTCCTGTACATGTACCCTCCGAGGAACGACCTCGCAGGAGGAGCCTCAGGCCTGGACACCATGGAGAGCGTGGCCAGCCTCCTCCAGTCGATGGCCTCCGAGGGCTACACCCTGGACTGGGTCCCCAAGGACGGGAGGGAGCTCGCCGACAGGCTCCTTGACGGTATAACCAACGACAACACATGGCTCTCGGACCAGGAGATACGCCGCAGGGCTTCGGAGAGGATAAAGGCATCCGACTACCAGGGGTGGCTCTCGGAAGCTCCTGAGGCCATCTCAGGGGCCTTGAAAGAGGGATGGGGCGAGCCTCCGGGGAACGTTCACGTCATAGACGGCGACATGCTGATCCCGGGGCTGATAAACGGGAACATATTCGTGGGATTCCAGCCCGACCGCGGCAAGTGCGACGCCTCCGTCTACCACGACCCCGAGCTCGCGCCGCCCCATCAGTACCTGGCTTTCTACAGATGGCTCAAGCACAAATTCGGAGCCGATGCCGTCATCCACGTGGGAACCCATGGGACCCAGGAATGGCTCCCGGGAAAGAGCGTCGGACTGTCCAGAGACTGCTTCCCGGACGCCACGCTGGACTCTCTTCCGGACATCTATCCGTACATCATCGACAACCCCGGAGAGGGGATGCAGGCTAAGCGCAGGGGATATTCCGCTGTCGTCACCCATATGGTACCTGCCATGACCAGGGCGGAGACCTATGACGAGATCTCCGAACTGGAATCGGCCATCCAGCTGAGGCTCCGCGCCAAGGCTACCAACATGGAGGAGAGCGTCAGGAAGGCCGAGGAGAAGATCTTCGAGATAGTCCAGGCCATGGAGATGGGCTCAGATCTGGACCTGCCAGACACGGTCGAAGGCGTGGCCGAGAGGGTCGACGACATCTACGACTATGTGGTCGAGGTGAAGGACGCCCTAATAGCTGACGGACTTCATATCCTGGGCAAGGCTCCTGAGGGGGACCTTCTCAAGGAATCCGTATACAGCATGGTAAGGAACTCCAACGGCGGCGTCCAGTCTATGAGAAGCGCAGTTGCCGAGGACATGGGGCTGGACTTCCAGAGCCTTCTTCAGGACCCCTCGGGAACCACAGGAGGCCGTTTGAATGGAGATCTGGTGGACGAGGTCGATGCCGAATGCCGCAGGATCATCGGATGCATCGCGGACGGCTAGGATGTGGTCCTTCCAGGCCAGCGCACCGTCCCCGTGGTGGATTTCATCAAGGATTTCCTGATCCCGGCGATAGGCAGGACGGGCGACGAGATAACCAGCGTCCTGAAGGCTCTGGACGGAGGGTATGTGGAGCCCGGGCCGTCCGGATGCCCCACCCGCGGAAGAGCCAGAGTGCTCCCGACCGGACGCAACTTCTATTCCATAGACCCGGACGGGATCCCTTGGACATCCAGCTGGGAGATAGGCTGTAAGATGGCCGACCAGATGATCGAGAGGTATGTGGAGTCCAAGGGCGCCTATCCGAGATCGGTCGGAGTGGTCGTATGGGCCACCGACACCATGAGGACGGGCGGAGACGACATCTCCTATGTGCTCTGGCTGATGGGCCTTCGTCCTGTCTGGACGGAGTTCGGAGGCAGGGTCGTCGGCCTCGATGTGGTTCCTCTGTCCGAGCTGGGACGTCCCAGGGTAGACGTAACGCTGAGGATAAGCGGGCTGTTCCGCGACGCGTTCCCTAATCTGGTATACCTGATAGACGAAGGCGTGAAGACCATCTCCACACTGGAGGAGTCGGACGAGGACAACGCTCTTGCAGCGAATCTCAGGAAGGATGTGCTGGAAGCTGTCCTTTCCGGAATCCCTGAGGACCAGGCCAGGAGGGACGCCCAGATAAGGGTGTTCGGAGATGCTCCCGGACGCTACGGATGCGGTGTCAACACGCTGATCACCAACGGCCAGTGGAAGACCGTCGAGGACCTGGGAGAGTCGTACATCGACCACGGATGCTACGGCTACGGCAAGGGCTGCGACGGACAGGCTATGCCCTCCCAGTTCAGGAAGAGGATGGGCTCTCTGGACGTCGCGGTGAAGAATCACAACAACAGGGAGAACGACCTTTTCGACATGGACGACGACTACGACTTCCTGGGCGGAATGCTGGCCGCGGTCAAGGCATCGGGAGGAACCGCAGAGGCCTTCATGGGGGATTCCTCGGACACGGAGAATCTCAAAGCCAGGACGCTCCATGAGGAATGCGCCTTCGTGTTCCGCAGCAAGGTGAACAACCCCAAGTGGCTGGAAGGCCTCAAGAGGCACGGGTTCAGGGGAGCGCAGGACATCTCCCAGCTCTTCGACTACGTCATGGGATGGAGCGCGACATCCGGCGTCATAGACGGATGGATGTACGAGTCTCTGGCCAACAGGTTCGTCCTGGACGAGGCCACGAGGGAATGGGTGATGAAGGAGAACCCCTATGCCATGATGAACATGCTGGACCGTCTGGAGGAAGCGGTCTACAGGGGATTATGGGACGCCGACGACGACATGAAGGAGAAGCTGGACGCCATCGCGACGGACATCGAGGGAAGGCTCGAGGACCTGACGGACCGCTGAGCCCTCCCGCGATAAATCACTGGAAATCGGTCTCGGTGATGCCGTTGGAGGTCTCGAGGATTTTCTTGATCCTCCTCTGGCCGTCGTCGAGGACCTCTTTGCAGTGGTTCCTGAGCACGACAGCTTTCTCATATATTTCGAGGCTCTGGTCGAGGTCCGTTCCACCGGCTTCGAGCTTCTCCACCAGGGATTCGAGCTGCTGTATGCTCTCCTCGAACGACATCTTGCTGACTTCTTCGGCGAATTTCGCGCTTTCTTCCTCGTTCATTTCTTCATCTCCTTGTCCTTGATCTCGGCGGTGGCTGAGCCGTCCTTCATGTGGATGGTCACCCTGTCGCCTTTCGACATCGATCCGGCCGAGGTAAGGACGTCTCCCTCCGCCGATGTTATGAATCCGTATCCTCTGCTGAGGATGTTCAGCGGATTAAGGCCTTCCAGGTTTCTGGAGGCCGTTTCCAGATGGGCCGTGGACCTCTCCGTGATGCTTCCGATGGCCTTGTCCGGCCTGGAGCCTATCGCTATCATGCGCGTCCTGCAGACGTTCATCCTGTCGGATACGGACGCGGACACCTTGTCAAGAAGGGAATCCACCCTCATGCCCTTGGCGTCCATGTCGGCCTTTATGCTGCTGGGCATTATCCTAGCGGATGCCAGGCTGTATCTCGCCAGGGCCGATTCCGATCTGTTCCTGAGGGCTCTGATCGCGCGAGCGGACAGGTCGTTCAGAGACTTCGCCTTGTTCCCGATCCAATCCTCGGTGCGTCCTGCGGACATCTTGTTCGCTGCCATGTCAACGCGGTTGTGGGCCCTCTCGAAAGTGACGTCCATAGCCCTGTCGGCCCTGTCGAAGATCTCGTCCAGATGAATCATTTTGTCGTATAGGCCGTCTATAGCTGCCTGGAGGGATATCCTCTTGTTGATGTTGTCCAGACGCTCCTCCATCGATACGGACTTCTGCTCCAGGGACCTTGACGCGCGTTGCATCAGGGACTCCACTTCAGAGACTGTATCTAATCTGTCCCTGAGAATCAGGGCAGCCGCTCCGGTCGGTGTCGGAGCGCGCATGTCAGACACGAAATCCGCTATAGTGAAGTCGGTCTCGTGACCAACTGCGGAAACCACGGGGGTCTTCGAGGCCGCTATGGCTCTCGCGACGATCTCCTCGTTGAACGGCCATAGGTCTTCCAGGGAGCCTCCTCCCCTCGCGACGATGATGATGTCCACCCCGAAGCGATCGAGCAGCTCTATGCCCGCTACGATCGTCTTGGCGGCCCCCTCCCCCTGCACCTGCGACGGCGCCAGGAAGATGTCGGCAGGGAACCTGCTGGCAGAGGTCGTGATTATATCGTGGATGACGGCTCCGCTCTGGGAGGTGACGACTCCGATCCTTCTGGGATACTGAGGCAATTTGCGCTTCCTGGACTCGTCGAAGAGACCCTCGTCCTTCAGCTTGTTCTTGAGCTCCTCGAACCTGATGTAGAGCTCTCCGATTCCCGAATGTCTCATGGCGTTGACCACGAACTGGTACTTCCCGCTCTGGGTGTACAGGTCCACGCGTCCAAAGGCTTCCACCTTGTCGCCCTCTCTGGGCTCGAAGGACATGTTCGCGCGGTAGCTAGAGAACAGGACGGCGGCGACGGAGCTCTTCTCGTCCTTCAAAGTGAAATAATAGTGTCCCGAAGCGTACTTCTTGAGCCCGGATATCTCTCCGGAGACCCAGATGTCCCTCACGCTCGCATGGTTCAGCAGGGTCTTCACCCTGTTGTTAAGCTGTGAGACGGTCACCGTTTCGGACATCGGCGGGCTATCGTCTCATGGTTTTAATATTTGTACGGTTCACCAGGATATTGTATTAATAGCTAAAATCATGGTGCGGGGGCATGGATATCGAAGAGCTCAAGACCAGGATGGCAGACGACGTCGTCGAATACGCGGACAGGGTCATGGCGATGTACGGAGCGCCGTTCGCGAGGGCCATGGGGGTCGAGATCGAGAGGATCGAGAAGGACCGCGTGGTCTGTTCGATGGAGCTCACGCCCGTGATGATGAACAGCATGGGCAGAGGCCACGGTGCGGCCATCTACACTCTCATAGACCACACGTTCGCCATAGCGACCAACATGTTCGCTGACGGAACCGGTCAGAGCACCGAGGTGAAGTTCTACAGGCCGGCTTCCGGGAAGCTGACGGCCGAAGTGGTGCCGATAAACAGGTCCCGCTCGCTCGAGGTGTACGCCGTGAAGGTGCTCTCCGAGGAGGGCAAGCTCATAGCCTCCGCCACCTGCACGTCGTTCATGCTCAGAAAATGATCTGGCCGTCCTAGGGCGGACCGCTCCGAGACGCCATTCTAGCGTATCATTCTCCGATGCGCTCTTTCTTCTCTGGCGGGACCTCGACTCCGACCAGAAGAAACTGCTCCCAGAGGTACCACTTGTCGTCCTCGCCCTTGCGGAGGTTGATCTTCCTGGGGCTCTCGGCTCCGCTCGACTTCAGGTTGAGAGTCGCATGGCCGTTGTTGACGTACGACATCTGGTCGTCGGAGACGCGGACGGTGTAAGGCTCGGTGGGAGTGTAGTCGTTCTCAGGGATGGCTCCCTGGAAGTACGACCTGGGAACGTAGCTCTGCTGGGTGAAGTGGTCTGCGATGAGATGCCTCTCCACGTTGTTCATAGGACGGGCTCCCCTGAGATAGTCCAGCATGGCGTAGCAGAGGTCCTTGTCCTTTGGATAGGTGCTCAGAGCCAGCACGGTGAGCGCGGCGGTCTCGAAGGGAGTCGCCATCTCGGCCTGCGGAAGAGCGGTGAACTCCTCCAGAGATCCAGGGATGTGATCGAACACGATCTCCTCTGTTTTCCCGGTTGCCTGCGCCGTCTTGACCACATCGTTGACGGCGTTCTTGATGTTGTCCAGCAAACCCATCTTCTTTCTCCTGATTACCGTAATCGTTCATCATTCACTTAAATACATAGTGGTAGAACGTCTCTTGTATGGAGCTGATTATCCCCTTTCCACGCTCAGGAATCACATCCGAGTCAGAGATCATGGTCTCTTTACCGTTGACGAGGAACCATATCGATACCGACGGGGCGTCAAGTGCTATCAGATCGCTCTTCTCCAGCTCGCCGTAATCCTTGACTCCGGCCATCTCGTAGATGTAGAGGATCTTATCGATGAGCTCTTCGGACGGTTCCATCTCGCCGGAAACGATCTCGTCCCCGTTGTATCTCTGACGGCTGTACGTCAGCTCTTTGCGACCGGATTCGTATTTGCACAGGTCGTAGGACTCGTGGCCCCCTTCCATGCCCCCGCCCAGCCTATAGCCGCAGCTGAAGATCAATTTGTCCGTCTTGCTGGATCCTTGCGGAGGATCCTCCGTCTTCTTCGGCTTGCGAAGCCCCAAACGTTCCAACAGGTTCATATCTCTATGAAGAACAGAGGCTTTACATCGGATTTAAAGAGATAGTAGATGACGAGGAGCCCGAACACGAGGGGAACGAGTCCGAGCGGGAAAGGTACCGTCAGGAGAGTGGCCGCTATGCTGATGGCCGAGACGGCGAGACCGCCGTACCATGCGGCCCGAGACAGCTTCTTGCAGCCTATGGCCACGACCACGAAGGCTGCCCCTATGATGACAAGAGGCAGGAAAACCAACAGCCCTGTCACTATGTCCAAGAATCCGGATGCCAGACATAGTGCGCAGAGCACCTTCAGGTCTTTGCGTTCGATATCTTCCATGCGCCAGGAATCTGCGTATTCTGGTTATATCTGTTGCTATCCGCCTGGTCAGATCTTCTTCGTCCTGTAGTCGTCCTCGTCGTAGTTCTTGGTGTATTCCTCGTGGAGCTTCCTCTCGTATCTTCTCTCGAAGAAATCGGAGATCTTGCTGAAGAATCCGCGCTTCAGGATGAACCTCTCCGAGAAGAACCAGATTATCAGCATGACGGCCAGCACAGCGTAGTATTCCAGGGGGAATATGACGAGGTTGACGAGCCAGACCATCAATCCCGGGAACCAGTAGTATCCTGCGAAGAGCGTCAATGACAGGAGCCCGATGACGAATAGCGGCACGAGGCTCTTGTTGACCCTTCCGTCTAGCGACAGGAACTTGTAGCGGGGGCAGACGAGAAGGATCTGGCCCATTCCAGCCAGCGTGGCGAACAGGACGAGGGAGGACCTTGCGCAGATCTCTTCGACCTCGGATCCGGACCACGACAGATGATCCAGAAGCTCTTCGACGTCGTCGAATCCTGCTACGGAGGCCATCCACTCGAAGTCGGGGTTGAGGCTGCCGCTGGATATGGCCACCCATGTGAGAGCGTACATCGCCAGTCCGAACAGCGCTATGTATACCGCGGACGGAATCGCGAATCTCAGCACATCCGGCAGGATCAGGCTCTTGTTGTTGTCCGGCTTGGCGAACAGGGTCATGAAGAACGCTATCGCGGACACGGAGATGAACGCGTAGAAGGTGTTCTGGATAGGCACCAGGGGAATGTTCCCGAGGACCAGGTAGATCGTGATGAACATCACCGCGAGGGCGAAGTTCCTGGTGAGGTACAGCTTCAGGATGTCCCTCATTCCGGATATGGTCTTGCGGCCTTCTATGAGGGCCTTGGGAAGCGCGGAGAACGCGTCTTTGACCAGGACCATGTCCGCCACCCCTCTGGCCGCGTTGGAGCCGCTCTCGAGCGCTACGCCGACCTGGGCTGCCTTCAGGGACCTGACGTCGTTGACTCCGTCCCCTATCATGGCGACGTAGCGTCCGTTCTTCTTGAGGATCTCCACGACCTGCTCCTTGTCGTCGGGTCTCATCCTTCCGAATATGTTGGATTCCAGAACGGCCTTCTCCTTCTCCTCGCCTTCGAGAGCGTCCAGCTCTGCTCCGGTGATGAGCTTCCTGCTGCCGGGGATGTTGGCAAGGGAGAACAGCGCGTCGACTGTGGCGGGGTCGTCTCCGGATATGACCTTGAGGTCCATCTTGTTCTCCAGGAACACCTCGATGGTGTCCCTGCAGTCCGGCCTGACCTCGTCCCTGATGGAGATGGCCATGACGGGCTCGAGGTCGGGAATGACGGGCTCGTCGTTCTCGTAGAGGGGCCCCTTCCCTTCGCATAGGACGACAGTACGGAGGCCTTTAGAGGACTCCTCGGCAATTATCTGGGATATCCTGTCGGACTGGGCGCAGTGGGGCCCTATGACGTTCCATGCGCCCATGTACAGTGAATGCTCGCCGCTCTCGTCCTTCACCCTCACGGCGCTGAACTTCCTCTTGGAGACGAATTGGACCTCCTCCAGGAGCTCGCAGGGGGTCTCCCCGTACTTCTCCAGAAGGGTGATGACGGTCTTGTTCTTGCTCCCGGTGGCCGTGGCGAACATCGAGACCAGGTGCTCGGCGTCTTCTGCGAACTTCTCAGAGGACTCGAACTTGAGCTTGTTGGTGGTGATCGTGCCGGTCTTGTCCATGCAGACGGTGTCCACATGGCTCAGGGACTCGACGGAGTTGGCGTTTTGGAGGAGAACCCCTTTGTCCGCCATCCTGACGGCCGCGATCATGTATGTCAGCGTGATCAGAAGGAACAGGGCTATCGGGACTATGTCCAGACAGACGACGAACAGCTGGAGGGTATGCTCCCAGGAGTTGTGCCTGATGAGGATCTCGACCACGACGGAGATCACCATGAGGAATCCGGCGATAGCCATGAGGATGTTGGTGATCGAAGTGGTCTCCATCTCGAGAGGCGTCTTCTTGGCCTTCATCTTCTTCGCGCTGGACAGGAGCTTGGAGGCGTAGGTGTCGGTTCCGAACGCGGTGACCTTGTAGTACCCCTCTCCGGCGATGCAGACCGATCCGGACAGGATCTGGTCCCCGAGCTCCTTCCTGACGCTGCTGGACTCCCCTGTCAGAAGGGATTCGTCCATCTCCAGCGATCTGCATTCCAGAAGCTCTCCGTCGACGAGAGCCTGGTCGCCTGCGCGGAGGACGACGACGTCGTTGAGGACCAGCTCGTTGTGCTGGATGACCTTCTCCTCGCCGTCGCGCAGCACGGTGGCTTTGGGGCGCGTCAGAAGGGCGATCTTGTCCAGCCTGCGCTTGGCCCTCATCTCCTGGATCGTGGAGACGAAGATGTTGATTATGATGATGCCCGTCGCGGAGACTGCGCTGACAATGTCGTCGCAGAGCAGCAGCAGCGCTCCCAGAAGGAACAGGATGCAGTTGAACGGGGTTATAGCGTTCTTTATCAGTATCTGCGTGTACGTTCTGCCCGTCTTGACCTCCGAGTCGTTGACGTGGCCTGCGGCGATCTCCTGTTTCACCTCTTCCGACGTGAGGCCTCTCATGCGGTCTCGATTTCGTCATCCCATATATAACCTAACGAAATCGCTTAGACGCGCTTTGGGAATTCGGGAGGATTCATCCTATCCTTTCGAGGATTCTCTCTCTTATCCTGTCCAAAGGCACGGGGTCGAACCTCACTGAGCGTCCTTGCGAGACGTAGTCGATGAAGCATTCGGCTCTCCTGCCGCCGTAGAAGCCGGATGCGGAGTAGGCGTACACCGACAGCTGTATCTTGTACTCCTCCTCGAAGCGGTCCACCTCGTCCGTCTTGTAGTCGTGGATCTCGATCCTGTCCGGATACACGGCTATCAGGTCGATGACCCCTCTCAGGGTGACGTCGAGGTCATTGAACGGAAGGCCGCACTCCCTCTCCGCGTATCTGAGATCGGCTCCGGAGGTGGCGTCCAGCACCTTCTTTATCTCGGCGTGCTCGGGGAGGTCCCTCTGGAGCGGGAGCCCCATGAACATCCTCTCGGCGTCCTCGTGCACGTCAATTCCGTACTGCATCCCTTTGCTGCAGAACTCGTCGCAGTCCTCGGAGGCCTCCCATCCGTCCCCTGTGTTGAGGCGGAGGATCTCGTGGACCCCCAGCTTCTTCCTTCTGGGCTTGTATCCGGTGACCTCGGGCTTGTTCGCCACCGGCTGCATGCTGGCCTCAGGCGGGATCTTGACATCGTATATGGAATCCCCCTCTCCGTTGTACATGCCGTTCATGAATGACGAAGGCCTTCCGGCTATCACGGTGACGTATTGCTTGGCGCGCGACATAGCCACGAACATCAGACGCCTCTCCTCGCTGTAGTCCTTCTTCAGGACCCCATTCACTAGCGCCGTCCTCCATGATTTGCATATCTTGGAGTATCCGCCGAACCTTCCGACGGATTCGACGCATCTGATGCCGTAAATGTTGTCGTACAGGAGCTTGCTGGTGCTCCTCACCACAGGCGGCATGATGGACGTGTCTATGTACGGGATGATGACCACCGGGTACTCCAGACCCTTGGACTTGTGCATGGTCAAGATGGTGACGGCGTCGCTGTTGATGTCCCCCTCAACCGGGTAGGAGGTTCCGTTGCGGATGTCCTCGTCTATGAGCATCGCTAGGTCCGACAAGGTCATCAGGGAACTGCGGTGCGCCTGCGACAGGATGGTCACGATCGCATGGGTGATGTCGTTGTCCAGGTTGTAGAACGAGAACAGGTGGGTGAGAAGGTCGGTGACCCTGCGCCTCTTCCTGTAGAGCTCCTTGCGCTGGGCGTCGATCTCCGGGGGAATGTTCTCGGCATAGTTTTCCTTGACCCGCTTGATAGCCGTCAGGGGATAGCCCATGTCGGCCATGATGGTGGCGTATCCGCTCTCGTCGCGCTCGTTGTTCACGTAGCGTATCCAGGCCAGTGCCAGCTTCCCCTCTCTGGTGGACATGACCTGTATGTCCCCCTGGAGGTAGGCGGGTATCTTCGCGGCCACGGCGGCCTCGTAGACCATGCGGCAGCACCTGACGGACCTGCATATGACGGCGATGTCCTTCCTTCTGACAGGCCTGCGCGTCTCTCCCTTCACGACCTCGTATTTCCCGGACCAGAGGTACTCGTTGATGCATCTGATGACGTCCGTGGTCTCGTCCTTCGGGGCGGTTTTAACGAACCTGACCTCGGTGTCGTCCTTCCCTATGTCCGTCCTTCCCTGGTCGAGCTTGACCACGTTCTTGTCAAGGTAGTCCCTGTCGATCTCGTCATCCTTCGAACCTTTGAGCTCGAGGCAGTGGAACGAGTGGTCGATGACCAGCTGCGACGAGCGGTAGTTGATGCTCAGCGGGATCCTGGTGGTCTCGGGAAGGCTGAAGCGGACCCTCGTGATGTCGTCGTTGAGGAACCTTCTGAACAGCACGGTCCTCTTCTCGAAGTCGGTGATGTTCTCGGTAGAGACGTACCTGAACCCGTATATCCCCTGCTTCCAGTCTCCTACCACGCACAGGTTGGGCTCGGATAGGATCATCAGGCAGATCATAAGCTGGTTGGCGTTCGTGTCCTGGAACTCGTCGATCATCAGGTACCTGAACTTGTTCTCGTTCCTGGCCTTCTCGTCGCTGTACAGGAGGATGAAGGCGAACATGGCGTTGAGGCCGAAGGTGAGGCGATTGTCCATGATGCTCCTGCGGATGAAGGCCAGATAGATGTCGTGGATGTATCCGATGAGCTCCTCCCTGTCCTCCATCGCGGCGGAATCCAGGTCCTCCTCGGATATCTGCATGATGGATGTGTCCGGGAAGTCGCTCTCGCGGAGCTCGGGTTTGATCTTCTCCAGTATGCTCTTGGCCATGGAGTCGGTCACCTTGGTCTTCTTGGCGACCGGCTGGTTGAGCTCGGTCAGCGCCTCCCTCAAGGCCACCAGGTCTCCCCTGACGGTCTTCTCGGCGTCTATGCCGAACCAGCCCTTCTTCAGCGGCATGATCCCCTTGGACATCAGCCTGGACAGAAGGTCCATGACGTCCTCCGATTTCTGGGAGAGCACCACCGCGGAGTCCCCGTAGTCCTCTCCGCGGTTGTTGTTGAACTCGTCGAAGAACCTCTCGAAGTACTGCTTGTTCAAGGTCTCGTTCGTCTCCATCCTGGCCGAACGCGACAGCCTCTCCTTGAAGCCGAAGAAGTCGCTCACGCCCTCCGCGTATTCCATCACGACGGAGAGGCAGAACGCGTCGAAGGTCATCGCCCTGACGTCCTTGTTCATCTTGGACTTGCCGATGGATATCAGCTCTCCTTTTATGCGCTCCTCCATCTCGTCTGCGGCGTTGTTCGTGAAGGTCAGAAGCATGACCTCGTCCGGTCTGACATCCGGCTTGGAGATGATGTTCACGTAGCGCTGGACGATGGTGTGGGTCTTCCCCGTTCCAGGTCCGGCGTCCACCACGAGCAGCCCTTCGGAGTGCTGCGCTATCTTCGCCTGGGCTTCGTTCAGCTCGCTCATTCCTCATCCTCCTCCTCTTCGATCTTGACTATGTCCGCGGTGCAGAACGGGAAGTACTCGCAGTACTTGCAGTCGCTTTTGGGCTCGGCAGGATAGCTGGTGCATGCGTATCTCACCGCATCGTCGTGCATCCTCTCCAGCATGTCCTAGAAATCGTTGCACACATTCAACGGGATCTCCACGACGCTCTCGTCGCTGATCATGAATCCCGCCAGCTCCTTGGCGACCTTTCCTATAGCGCCCTTCACCTTTTTCCTGTTCGTATCGCCATCCTTCATGTTCATGGCTTTCAGGACCGCTTGGATGATGACCTCGTCCTCCTTCCATCTGGAGGGCACGGTGTTCCCGTAGCTCTGCGAGATGGCCTCCAGGAGCGTCAGCACCTTATCTTTGAAATCCTTCGCTAGCGTTGCCACCAGGTTCTTCACCAGGATGGCGTCCTGCCTCATGGCTTCGGACAGGTTCTCCTCCAGGATGCGTACCCTACGTACGCTGTTGTTTATGTCGTAGGAGTCGTCCAGGGAGTCGGTGTCGTTCGCCAGGGCGTAGAACAGCTCCATCTCCCCTCTACCTCCGGTCTCCTTGGATAGGATAGCGTACAGGATGGGCTGGAACTCGGGGTACTTGTCCGGCTTATCCGTGTCCATCTTCTTGCAGATGTCCTTCCCTGTCTGGGCCTTCCCGGTCTTGTAATCGAGGACCAGTCCGTCGGAGAAGGCGTCGAACTTGCCGTACATCGGATGCTTGCGGGAGCTGACCCCGACCTCGCTGGTGCTGCTCCAGTACTCGAGCCCGTAGCGGTCGAAGAACCTGTTGCCATAAGCCTCGTCCGAGGGGTGGTCTAGCGGTACGTCCTTGTCAATCCTGGCGTCTATGTACTTCGCTATGTTGCGCATGGCGCATGCGATCCTGTCATGGTCCAGCCTCGTCATCAGAGGCGTGGAGAGGCCGGCGTACCTGTCCGAGACGATGTCGATGAGGTTCTCGAACCCTACTTCCTGGACGACGTCCGGATAGCAGATGTACAGCTGGGCGAACTCGTGCACCAGGTTTCCGAACTCGGTGTGCGTCCCATCCGGCAGGTTTATCAGCTTCTTGTAGAAGTATTTGCGAGGGCAGCAGAAGTAGGCGTCGAACGCCGACTTGGAGAACTTCCCGACGATCCTTCCGGCAACGTCCAGACATTCCTCACCCCTCTCTGTGCGCACCTCTTTTCCGGGATTGAACCACCTGCCGTTCACCAGACTGCTGCAGATGTCGTCGAACCTCTGGGCGGGCTTCCCGACGATCTCGTCGAAAGCCATCGCCGGGCGTGCCGGCTTCCCGTTCTTGGTGCTGTTGACTATGTAGACGCGGACCTCCCCCTGCTGTATCAGGGCGGTCAACTTCTTGACGTTCCTGTCCGTCTCGTCCTCGGAGTCGATGTACCTCTTCCCCGCGACCTGGACGTCCCAGCTGTGGTCCATCTCCACGTAGAAGACCAGAGGACGGTCCACGAAGACGGAGTTTTTGCAGTCCGCCAGGAGCACTCCGCTCTTCTCCTCTATGGGGACCTCCTCGTTGTGGTGCAGGTCTGATATGTTCTCCACGGCGTAGTTAAGCCTGCCCACCAGATCCGACGAGATCTTCTCGTCCCTGATGCCGAGGTCGATGATGACTATCCCCACCTGGATCCTGGCGCGCCTGTCGCAGAGGGCGTCCCTGAGCTCCCCGAAGGTCATGTCGCGGATGTTCTTCATGAGGCCCCTGAGCTCCGCGGCCCTGCTCCTCATGTCGGAAGGGTCCAGCCTTCCCAGGAGGTAGCTCTCCACCCCTTTCACGAAGAACCCGTTGTAGTTCGAGAACAGCTCTTTGACGTTCTTCACGCGGAGGGTCTCGTAGGATAACGCGAGGGTGACGAACTGGAGATAGTCGCGTATCTGCGCAAGGTCTCTCACGTCCAGGCGGTTGTAGAACGGTATCCCGTTGGCGTACAGGGCGGACCTGATGGAATCGGCTATCTGGCCGCTGGCGTCCAGCACTATGGCGCAGTCGTCGGCGTTCTCCTTGGTGATCAGGTCCGCCACGTTCTCGGCTATCTGCCTGTCGTTTCCCACTTGGCGGATCTCTTTGATGGTGTACTCCTCGCCGTACGCGAAGATGTCGACGTCCCTGAAATCCAGAGGGATGAAGTGCTTGTCCAGGTCGTTGAACAGGTCCACCCCGACCACAGCGACCTCTCCCTTCTGATGCAGGAAGAATCCGTTGGTGCCGGCGTCGAAGGAAGCCATAACCCTCTCCAGCGTAGGGAGGCTCTCGAAGGAGTCGTAGACCCTCTTGGCGGAGCGTGTGGTCAGATATTTGCGGACGTCCGCGGTGTATCTCCTTATCTCGCGGATGTTCATGACCTCGCCGTGGACTATGCGGAAGTCCAGGCCGGTATCGTCGCATATGGCTGTCACAAGGGCGATGTCGCTCATGACCTGCTTCCCGAGGATCTCGGAAGACAGCATCCTGGCGATGTGCTGTGGCGTCACCGCGAATGAGCCTATGATCGGCTTGTCCACCCTGGCGTTGAGGGCGGTCATGAGGGCGACGTCGTTCGTCACCACCAAAGAGCAGTCCGATACTTCCGAATAGATTTCGTCAATGGTCTTCACACGCCGCATGGTAGGCTAATCGTTCTTCGAATATAGTAAATCGACTGTAATACACCCGTCATATGGATATTCAAGTTCCGCATACGGTGATTATGGACGGCATCCTTGTAACGGAGATCGCTGAGACGGATCCCAGAGGCCTCCCCTGGGGAAAGGTAGTGCAGATAGCAATCTGCAAGGTCGACACCGAGACCGGTTTCTACGAGACGGTTCTCTCGGAATCGATCAAAGAGGATCCCCTCGACCTCGGCAAGAAGTCTCTGGATCACCTTTCGGACATGTACGGGATAAACGCCGAGACCCTGTACATGGGCAGCGAGGTGGACGATGTCGTCGATCGCGTCATCGATGCGGTCGCTGGAGCAGAATGCATCTCGTTCAACGTGAGCACGTTCGGGGCGTACCTCTGCTACGAGCCTTGGAACCTCAACGGCCTGGTGACCCTCTACCCGTCTATGTCCAGGTTCCTTCCGGCCCCTGCGGTGGCTCTGGAGGACGAGAACGTGGACCCTCTCCGCAAGGCCTATGATATAATGTGCCCCGGCGACATAGCAGGCGTCGGGGAAGGAAAAGGGGCTTTCGAGAGGGCGCAGATGTCGGCTTCGGTTCTCTCAGCCCTCATCCGCGCCGGTCTCTTCTGAAAGCCGGTGTCAGACTCTCGACGAAATCGTCAGGAAGATGTTCCCGAGGAACAGCAGCCCGTATATGATGCCGAAAGGTATCGCGAACAGGATGTTGAGTATCGGTATCGAGGACGAGAATATCAGAAGCATCACTATGAACGTCAGTATTCCCAAGATGAGGAATATGATTCCCGTGCGGGACGAGTGATTCTTGTAGATCATTCCCAGTCCGAGTATGCCGAAGATCCCGGGGATAATAGCCAGAAGGAGGGCTATTCCGTCGCTGGTGCCTCCTTTCGTCTTGGTTCCTGAGCTCTTGGAGGAAGAGCCTCCGCTCCCTTCCGAAGAGCGCGTCTCAGGCTTTACGTTGGGGATCTTCTTGTAGCACTTGGGGCAGGTCAGGGAAGTGGAAGGTACCAGTTCCCCGCAGTAAGGACAGTATCTGTCGGCCATTTCTCAACCTAATCCTGGATGATCGCAGCTAGTGCGACTCCTGTGTTGTCATTACAGGCTCTGCTTAAAAACTTCTTGATTTTACGGGCGGTATGTTCCGTCCTTGAACATCTGTATCATCACCCAGGAGGCCGCCCGCGCGTCGGAGAGGGCTCTGTGGTCCTGTTTCCCGTGGAGTCCGGCGGGGTCTCCCTCGGTTATCTTCTCGTAAGCCACCTCCAGCCTGGGATACTGGTAGTCGCTGTAGCCGCGGGTGCTGGGGACCTTGCACACCGGTGTCGCCGCCTTCATGATGTCGGTGCACTCGTTGAACCATCCCCTCATGCTCCAAGGCTCCTGGTAGAGGAACTTCCCGAGGTCGTAGACTGTGTTGTAGGTGGTGACGTTCTTGCCCTTCAGAAGCCTCCTCACCTCGTCTATGACCTGCATGGCGGACTTCCTGGCGAACGCTATGTCGTCCACCGTCAGGTCCGAGTTCTGGAATATCCAGGAGTTCAGAAGGCGGTCGTCCCACCATTCGACGTCGTATCCGAGGACGGAGCTGTACCAGTCTTCGACGGTGCCTTCGCGGAGGCTGACCTTGCATATCCCTATGTCCAGAACCAGATCCATCGGCGCCCCGTCCAGTCCTGTGGTCTCTGTGTCGAGGACGTATATCTCGTCGGGGGGAATGTCGTCTAGCGTGAACGTAGGGCTCATGATTGCGAATATTAAGAGGCGTATATTTTTGATTCTATCGCAGTTAGCTCGATGTTCTGAATATGTATTGCAAGTAAAAACGCTGAATTTGGTCATACTGAGGAAAAAGTGTCGTTATCGATTCTTGCTCTCATTGAGCATGGGAAAACGTCCATGATGATAATGCCGCTGAAGATGTGTGCTGGGTCATCGGCATAGGAGGGGAGTTCATGGTGATACCGCGTGGAGCCCTCATCGAGGCCGCGGGGACATTGTATCGTACGCCGAGGGGGTCGTTCCGGGGATCAGCATAAGCATCCCGGAGATTGTGAGCCATAACCTCGTCGTCGACCAAGCGGTCAGGAGAGGCCTTGGCGGGGATGCTGAGGCGTCGATGCTCGAGCACGAAGGTCTCCGTATTGATGTGGTTTCTTCAGCTCTCGGCCGTTTTCATATTGGATCAGGGTCATGATGGTGCATATTAGGGATGTCCCTATTGCATTTGCCCTAATCGGTCGGAGGTATGCATAGCAAATATGGCATGAATATGCGAATTACCAGTTCTAGCATCGTAAGGCCAGAAATCCTCCGATTTCGATTCCTTATTCTTGAGGGACGCGTGTTGAAAACAGGTGCTTATCTTGAAGAATGACGGGTTGTTCTGGGATATCTTGGCATTATCCTGATTCTATTGGAAAAAGGATGCCGTCCCCGTTGATATGCCAGGGACGGCAGGTTTCCTGTCAGAGGGATGCGATGAAGCTGTCTACTGGGTTGCCGGCTTCCTTGATCGTCTTCTTTCCCTTGTTGATGTAGACGCTCTTGGATATGCCGATCTCCGACGAGATCTTCTCGAGCTGTTTCTTTCCCTTCTCGCTGCTGTAAAGGCAGCACAGGAAGAAAGCGGGCGATTTGCCGTCTATGACAGCCTTGTTCTTGGAAACGTATTCGGAAATGTCCGAAGGCACCTTTCCGGCTCTGACTCTGGTTCCGATGACGACCTTGTCGTAGGAATTCAGATCTATCCTGGAAGCGTCCTCGACGGCCACCGCTTTGCCGCCGGTCTTCTCGGCGATATAATTGGCAACAGCGGAGGTGTTGCTGCCTCCTGAGTAAACTATGAGCGTGCTCATGATATCATCTTGATACCAGACTTGATTAGAAGTATATTATCATTCGGTACCGAACAATTTATTTTTCTGTAATCGGTTCAACCGTACGACCATGAGCTACGAGCGGCCGACCACTATAGAATTCAAACGGACCGAGATTCCGGCCACCCGTTATGCCATAAACTACCTCAAGAGGGAGATGGCACTCGACTTGTCGCCCATACAATGCGAGATATTCATCCTTTTGGAGGAGAACGGCGGAAGCATGACCCAGAGAGATCTGGAAGACCAGTTGGACCTGAGCAAGTCCACCCTGTCCGGGGTGCTCAGGACCATGGAGAAGAACGGGTTCGTCGAGAAGGTGGCCTCCGATACGGACAGGCGCATCATGGTCGTCACATTAACGGACGAAGGCGGCGAGATATATTCCGAGGCCATGAAGAGGTTCGAGGAGCTCGACAGAAAGATCTTCGACGGTCTGGACGAGGAGGAGATGGCAGCCCTGTCCAAGGCGTTGGTGAAGATCAGGAACAACATCTCTTCAGACTATAGTGATAATAATATCCGAGGGCCGAGGTTGCTGCCACTCGCGTGACGATGCAGCTCTGGCATAGACAGAGAAGAACTATAGTCTATATCATTAAACCGACTTCGATTATTTTACTAAACCGTGATAAACTCTAAGATTTCTCACATGAGCAGGGAAATACTCAGAATCATGATGCTGTACAGGAGATGAATAGTTTCAACAAGAAGAGGCTGTCTGTTCAATTACTTATACATGAGGCCTCGATTACTTCCATGCAGGCATTTATGATGCAGGGGATGTCTTTACAGCCATTCTCATCAGATTCGGCAGGATCATTCCGAAGAAGACTTGGTCATATGAGGTACAACAACGTAGTCACGGGAACGTTCGTAAGCCGCCCGAACAGGTTCATCGCATACTGCGACATAGACGGCGTCAGGACGAAGGTCCACGTCAAGAACACAGGGCGCTGCAAGGAGATCCTGGTTCCAGGCGTGAAAGCTGTTCTGGAGGCTTCCGACAACCCCGACAGGAAGACGCCGTACGACCTCATAGCCGCTTACAAAGGAGACCTCCTGGTCAACATCGATTCCCAGGCGCCCAACAAGGCGTTCCACGAGTATATACTGGGATCAGGGGTCTTCGGATCTTCTCCCCAGGTCTATCCGGAGCACACCCATGGCGATTCCAGGTTCGATTTCTATGTCGAATCCGGAGACAGGAGGATCTACGCCGAGGTGAAAGGTGTCACCTTGGAGAACGATGGCGTATGCATGTTCCCCGACGCTCCGACAGAACGCGGCCTGAAGCACGTCAGAGGCCTCATGAGATGCGTCGAGGAAGGGTTCGAGGCTTACATCGTGCTCATCGTGCAGATGAAAGGGATGAAGGAGTTCCTCCCCAACTATGGGACCCACGAGGAGTTCGGAAGGGAGATGGAGAGGGCTGAGAAGAGCGGGGTGAAGGTCCTCGTCCTCGAGTGCGACGTCACGGAAGACTCCATGGTCGTGGACGGGAGGACCATCCCCCACAGATACATCTCAGAGCGATGAGAGGGCTTCCCTGATGCGTTCCTGGGTCTCTTCCGCCGGGCAGGTGGTGTTCACCATCAGGACATCGCATTCTGACAGGTACTTCCTGAAGAACTCGGTGCGGTTCTTCATCCTCCTTTCGTCCCTTACCAGCTGGTGGGGGTTGCAGAAGTCGTGCGACACCAGGTAATCCAGCGCCTCCTCGGTGCTCATCCTCTTGATGATGTTCGGATCGTCGTAGTCCCTCTTCAGGAACAGCACGCATCTCATCGAGGTGCGGTCGATGACGGAGCCTTCTCCGGTTATCCATCTGATATTTCCGATTCCGCGGCCCTTGTTGTCGAACCTGACATGCTTCACCAGGGGCTTGTATTCCGGCCAGACGTCGCCGACGTCCGAGTCGATGTAGCAGTTCTTCTCCGATCCGGTGGCCCTCGGGCGTCCGTATCCGAACTCGACGAAGTACCAGTCGTCGGTGATCAGATACGTGTTGTCCATCCTCAGGAGACCCCAGGACTGGGTGGTCTTCCCGGTCTTGGAAGGCGCAATGAGCGTCACCCCCATCCCGTCGATGTCCAGAGCGGCTCCGTGGACGGGGAAGATCCCATGTTCCTCCAGTATGTTGCCGGCCAGGCCGAGGGCGATGCTCTTTACCCATCCGTAGTAGTCGAAGTTGAACAGGTAGGCGACCGAGTTCTCGTAGTCGTACTCCACGTGGAGGTCGGTGCTGGGGTCATCCAGGCAGTAGATCCTGGCATGGGAGCGGACGCGGTCGGACATGTGGTAGAAGTTGTCCGTCCACATCTCGAGATAGGTCTTGTTCTCGGTGAACAGCTCGACGCAGACCCCGTTTATGTCGGCTTTGGATTCGTAATAGTTGATCTCGGATGTCCTTTTCCTCAGTTCATCGATGCGTTCAGGTCCTATGACTTTCACTTCGTATGCCATGTTCAGCCCTCTGATGTTTCTGAAAAAGATAATTGTCGCGGACAGGGGTCTCATGCCGTTCTTGGGGAGATCTTGTCCTTGGAGAAGCGCTCCGTGTCCTCGGGAACTACGACCTCTATCAGCTGGTGCTCCGCTCCCCATCTGGCCAGATCGACGAGTATGGGACATATGGAGAGCCCCTTCTCGGTGAGGCGATAGACCTTGGCGCTCTTGTCCTCGGAGTCGTCCTTGAAGACCATCCCGTCGTCCATGAGCTCCTTGAGCTGCTTCGTCAGGATCCTGGCGGTCACGTTGCCTATGTTCTTCTGCAACTCGGAGAACCTCATTCCTCCTGACCTTGCGAGCAGGCAGATTATGGCGGACTTCCATCTGCCCTCTATGACCGCCATGGCCGCATCGACCGGACAATCCTGCTTACGAGCCCTGCTCTGCATGATTCTGTATCGGCTAGTTCATTAGATAATCATTTGTCTTGTCACCCAGAAAAACATGATGGTTAATATAAGCGAAAACTATGCGACGCGCATTGGGTCGTTATGCTATACCTATACGGCCGAGACAACGCGAGATGATGAAATGAGCAACGTTGCAGTCCTTTACGCTTCCGGTATAACCAAGAACACGGAGAAGATTGCCAAATACATCGGCTCCAAGGTCGATGCGGACCTCTTCGACCTGAAGAACGTGTCCCTGATCGATCTGAACGAGTACAAGACCATAGTCTTCGGAACAGGGATCCACGCCGGAAAGCCCTACAAGCCCGTAGTCAGCTTCATCCAGAACAACAAGGGGCAGTTCGACGGGAAGGACGTGAAGCTCTTCATCTGCTGCATGTACAACGACGAAAAGGGAAACAACCAGTGCTCCAAGGTCTCGAAGGAGCTCGGGATTCCCGATGCGGTGTTCTTCAACAAGAAGGAGAAGGAAATGAACCAGGACGGGATACCCCTGTCTGTCGACGCTTTCATCGCGAGGCTCTGATGACAATAACTTTCATTGCCCTAATCGCCTATCTGGCGGTCAACATCATGGCTTTCGTCATGTATGTCTCCGACAAGTTCAAGGCCAAGAAGAAGGAGTGGAGGACCAAGGAGTCCACGCTTCTGGCTTGGTCGGCTATCGGTCCTTTCGGAGCGGTCGCAGGGATGCAGCTCGTCAGGCATAAGACCAGGAAGCTGAAATTCAAGATCGTCTACGTGTTCCTCCTAATCCACGTGCTGATCCTCGGGTACATCTTTACCAAATGGGGATTCGATCTGGGTCTTTAAAGAGGGATTCCGGCCCGAGAGCCGGAGTCCCCGTTTTTTTTTGGTTTTTCAGGCTGTCATCACGAGCTTCGCGGGAGTTCCCGAGAAGGAGTGTCCGCCGAGGTTGCTGGCCGTGACGGTCAGCTTTGTCTTTCCGTTCGAGGAATAGAAGCTGTGGCCGTCGAACGCGTAGCTTCCGATGCCCTTCAAGGAGGCTCCGAACTCGACGGACGAGATGGAGTCGCAGCCGTAGAATGCGTACTTGGTGATGGTCGTGACGTTCGGAAGAGCCAGCTTGGTGATGCTGGTGCAGTTCATGAACGTCTTGAACCCTATTGTCTTCACTCCGCTGAGGTTCAGCGTGGAGAGGCTGGCGCATCCGTTGAACGCGTAGTCTCCCAGGGAGATGCCGGATCCGAGGATCTTGACGACCTTGAGCCCGTCGCATCCGCTGAAAGCGCTGGCTCCGATGCTGGAACCGGTTCCGGATATAACGACCTTCGTCAGGCTGTCGCATCCGAAGAAGGCGTAGGAGGACACGCTGCTGACGTTCTTGAGGGTCGAAAGCGTCTCCAGGGAGGAGCATCCCGCGAAGGCCTTGGTCCCGATGGTAGTCACGCTGCCGATATCGGCCGATTTGAGCGTCGTGCATCCGTAGAACGCCTTGGTCCCTATGGAAGTCACAGGGAACAGCCCAGCGGACGTGTTGACGTTCTCGGGGACCACCAGGGAGGTGATGCTTCCGCTGTATCCGACGACGGCGAGCTGTCTGTCCTTGGCGAGCGACGACGTCACCTGGTACTTCAGGCCGCTCTTCCAGAACTCGTACCCGACGACGAACTTGGTGTCCAGGACGAGCTTGCTCGCGGATCCGGTGAACTTGTATCCCGCGAGGTATTCAGGAATCGCGCTCAGGGCTGTGGTCCCGTCGGCATCGTAGAAGGAGCAGCCGTAGAACGCGCTTCCGCCTATGCTGCTGACGTTCTTGCCGATGGTGACGGACTTGAGGCCGGTGCAATCGTAGAACGCCCTGTAGCCTATCTTCTCTAATCCGGCGCTCGTGACGAGGCTCGTGGCTGAGGAGCACTTGTAGAACGCGTATTCTCCGATGGTGACGACGGTGCTGGGCACGGTTATCGACTTCAAGGAGGTGCAGTAGGCGAAGGCCTTGTTCCCTATGGTCTTCACAGAGCCTAGATCGGCGGAGGCTAGCGTTCCGCATTCGTAGAACGCTTTTCCACCGATAGAAGTCACCGGGATGTTCCCGACGGTGGTCGAGACGTAACTCGGAACGACCAGCGAGGATGGGGCGCCCGAGAATCCAACGAGAGCCACCTGCCTGTCCTTGGACAGGGCCGATGTCACCTGGTACTTCAGTCCGCTCTTCCAGAACTCGTACCCGACGACGAACTTGGTGTCCAGGACGAGCTTGCTCGCGGTCCCGGTGAATTTGTATCCCGCTATGTCCGCAGGCACGGCGCTCAGGGCTGTGGTCCCGTCGACGTCGAAGAACTTGCACCCGTAGAACGCGCTGGATCCGATAGAGCTGACGGTGCTGGCTATGGTGACCGTCTTCAGACCTGTGCAGCCGTAGAAAGCCCTCTCGCCTATGCTCTTCAGGCCGTTGCTGGTGGTGAGCTTGGTCGCAGCGGCGCATTTGTAGAAGGCATAGTCCCCTATTTTTACAACGGTGCTGGGTATGGTGATGGTCCTGAGCGACGTGCAGTACGCGAACGCCTTGTTCCCGACGGTATCGACCTTGCCCAGATCGGCTGTCGTAAGCGTGCTGCATTCGTAGAACGCCTTTCCTCCGATGGAGGTCACAGGTATATTGCCGGCCGTCGTGGAGACGTAATCCGGCACCACCAGGGAGACGATGCTTCCAGAGTATCCCACCAATGCTACCTGTCTGTCCTTGGACAGGGCCGATGTCACCTGGTACTTCAGCCCGTTCTTCCAGAACTCGTATCCGACTACGAACTTGGTGCTGAGGACGAGCTTGCTCGCGGTCCCGGTGAACTTGTATCCCGCTATGTCCGCAGGCACGGCGCTCAGGGCTGTGGTCCCGTCGACGTCGAAGAACTTGCACCCGTTGAACGCGTTGCTCCCGATGGTAGCGACGGTATTGGCTATGGTCACGGACCTGAGGCCGGTGCAGCCGTAGAACGCCTTGATGCCGATGCTCGTCAGGCCGCTGCTGGTGGTCAGACTGTTCAGCGATGTGCAGCTGTAGAAGGCGTAATCGTCGATCGAGGTCACGCTCGAGGGTATGGACACGCTGGTGAGCGACGTGCAGTTGGCGAAAGCCCTGTCCCCTATCCTCTTGACGCCGTTGCCGATGGTCACGGATTTCAGCTTGCTGAACTTGTAGAAGGCCTTGTCTCCGATAGCGGTGACGTCGTCCGAGATGACGATGTTCTCTACTAATGAGCTGTAGCTCGTCCATGTCGCATGAGCGCTGTCACCAGATGGTATATCGAACTTCCCGTCGAATGACATAGTCTTGGTGGCGCTGTTGTATGAGATCGTCAATGACGCGGGCTCGTACTTCTTCGATGAAAGCGGCGGAGGGTTCAGACCGAATATCCCGGGCTTATGCGACTCGTAGACCTTGGTGAAGAATCCGTCCGTGTTCGAGCCTGCGAGGAAGTACGTGTACACCGTCCCCTCGTCCAGGTCGTCCCATGTGGCGTCCACCATGTACCACTTGCCGTCGTTCATCTGGACGTAGTTGTACATGTGATTTACAGGTTCTGCGGTGTAAGATTCTTTCGCTTGTCCTAAGACGATGACGCAAGGCACGTTGTAAAGGTCGCAGAGGGCCTTGAACATCTTCGCGTACCCTTCGCAGACGACTATATGGTCTCCTTTAACGGCGTTGTACAGGGAGTAGTCCCTCTCTGTGAGTACTCTTTCGGAATAGGTCAGGGTGTTGCAGACCACGTCGTGGATGCTCTTTACCGTCGTATATCTGGATGTGGTGTCGATCTCGTACGATGCGAGGGCGCTGTTGATCCATCTGGTGGCTGTCGCGTTAGAGGAGTACAAGTCGGTGTGGTCGTAGGACACCGTGACCGTAGTGTTCACGATTCCCACGTGTATCGGGCCGTCCAAGATGTGCATGCCCAGCCATTCGCATTTCAGAGCTTCGTAGGCCATCCCGGCATAGGTGTTCAGAATAGCATTCCAGCTGTTGCTGTCCATTATGGAGGTGTCGTAATAGAACGAGTAGCTCATCCGGCTGTCCGTGATTTTTTTGGAAGCGTCGTAGAGCTTCTGAGGGAAATCGGGTAGCTGGTCGTAGTACCAATTGTCCGCGGCACCGCTGGCTTCGGCCTCTTCCGATAAAGCCATGGCTGATATGCCCACGATGGCGAGGACGCATGCCACCAGCAGGACGATCCTGCGGTGGTCCGGTCTCTCGTGCTTCTGCTCCATGCAATACATTTGGTTTACAGTTTTATAATAGTAGCCCAAGTTCCGCACAGGGTTAAATCGACGTTCCCCCATCACCGATCGGTGAACATCCGTGCGCGCGGCGTTGTATGCCAGGGTATCTACAGAGGACCAGGCGAGGGAAGGATTCTCGCTGGACGCCCAGGTCAAGCGCATGGAGGCCTACTGCAGGGTCCGCGGGTGGGAGATCGCCGACGTATACAGGGACGAAGGGCATTCAGGACGTTCCATCAGCCGTCCGGAGTATTCCAGGATGATGTCCGAGCTGGACAGGTGGGATGTCCTCGTCGTGCTGAAGATGGACCGTATCCACAGGAACAGCGTCAATTTCACCCTGATGATGAACGACCTCCGCGACAAGGGCAAGGAGTTCAACTCCATGCAGGACAAGTTCGACACCACCACCGCCATGGGGAGGTTCGTCATGGACATCATGCAGCGTATCGCCCAGCTGGAGAGCGAGCAGATCGGCGAGAGGGTGAAGCTCGGGATGACTTTCAAGGCCAAGGGCGGAGACGGACACCTGGGCTCCGGGCATCCCTACGGCTACAGGTACGAGGACGGGGAGCTCCTGGTGGTCGAGGAGGAGGCTTCCGTCGTCCGCATGATGTACGACATGAGGATCCGCGGCTCCACCCTGAAGGACATCGCGACTTTCCTCAACTCCAACGGATATCCCTCCAAGAAAGGCGGAAAATGGAGCTCCCAGACCGTCTCAGGCGTCCTGAAGAATCCTCTGTATGCAGGATACAGGGTATGGAACGGGATCTCCTGCAAAGGCGAGCAGGAGCCGATCATCACGGTCGAGAAGTACGAAGCCCTCAACGGGCCGTTCGAGGCGAGCCGATGCGCGCCGCCATCTACGTAAGGGTCTCCACCGAGGAGCAGGCGGCCGAAGGATACTCGCTGGACGCCCAGAGGTCGGTCCTGGAGGACTACTGCATAGCCGAAGGATGGGATGTCGCCGAGGTCTACGAGGACGACGGCTTCTCTGGGAGGAACGACAGGCGCCCGGCCTACCGCAGGATGCTTTCCGAGATGGACAGGTGGGACGTCATGGTCGTCATCAAGATGGACCGTATCCACAGGAACAGCCGCAACTTCATGACGATGATGGAGTACCTGGACAAGAACGGGAAGAAGTTCGTCTCGTCCACGGAGTCCCTGGATACCACCAACGCTCTCGGAAGGTTCGTCGTGGACATGATCCAGCGCATCGCCCAGCTGGAGAGCGAGCAGATCGGCGAGAGGACCCACATGGGAATGCGCGAGAAGGCGGAATCCTTGGAAACCTCGGATTCCAGGAAGAAGACCATGGGATTCACCCCGCCTTTCGGCTACCGTCTGGAGAAGGGAGCGCTGGTGGCCGAACCGGAAGAGATGGCGGTAGCGGAGAGGATATTCGACTCCTACGCCTCGGGGGAGACCGTCGACTCCATCTGCTACGACCTCAACAGGGAAGGGCGTCTCACGAGGAAGGGCAACCCCTGGAACAAGCACAACCTCCGCAACATCCTCCGCAATCCGGTATACGCAGGCTTCATGAGATGGGAAGACCTCTACATCCGCCATACAGCCGACACGGTGCTGACTCCGAAGGAATTCAACGAAATCCAGGATTCCATGCATGGGAAAGACCGCTCCGGATCAGATCCGGAGAGGCATCGCATCCCCGATTGCCTGGTTTGAGGTTTTTGTTGCGATTTCTTATTTTTCGTTGAGTTGTCAGTATAATAAGTCAGATTATCCATCCATTTTATTATCTAGAATAGTAATTAATATCCGGGTCATAGACCCAGGAGGAAAATAAATGAGTGAATTTAAGCCGTTGGATCCCACGGCGTGCGGCCTGTTCTTCGTCGCGGCCATATCGTTGCCGCTGGCGATTGGACAGCTCGTCAACGATCCGTCGGTAGTCCCCGTCTTGCCGTCTGGGGACGCCTTTATCGTGATAGGGATATGTATTCTGGTAATCGCTTTGCTGGCATACCTTGCTGGCAGCAATTTTGGTTTCACGGTTTTCGCGCTTGTTGGAGCCGCAGTAGCTCTCACAGGATTCGGAATGGGCCCCGTAGAGAACATAACGTTCGCGCTCCTTTACTTCATCGCCATCATCTGGTCGATCAAGATCGGAACTCCGAAGGCGCTCACCGTCATCTGTTTCACCACTGGGCTGATCTTCCTTACGGTGGGACTGTCGGGAATCGTTGGTGGGGACTGGCATCTGGCCATCGGAATCTCCGCTCTTCTGAACTTCATCTTCAACCTCTACCTGTCCGTCACTCTGGCGCTCGAGAGGCCCGCTTGGTGAAGACAATAAACCATACGCCCGCGGGTCGGCGATCCCTCTCGCGGGTTTTCTCCTATCTCTCGGTTGCTCGTTCTCCAGCAGAAGTTCGGCAGCTCATTCGGATAAAGTATAATAGTACGAGCATAATCTCCGACCCGGTCAATATGAAACTCGAAACCAAGAAGAAAGTCTTCGCCTACCTCATGGTCGGCATCATGGTGCTCGTGGCCATCACTGCTGGTGCCGCGGCTCTGATCTGATGGCGAAGATAGCGCTCGTCACCGGTGCCTCGTCGGGTATCGGCGCCGAATTCTGCCGCGCCCTGGACTCCAGAGGGCTCGACGAGATCTGGCTGGTAGCGAGACGCAAGGATTCGCTCGAGATGGTAGCCTCAGGGCTCGATACTCGCTGCAGGATCCTCGTCTCCGACCTTTCCACCCAGGACGGCAGGGATACGGTGGCGACTGCGCTGTCGAAGGAATCGCCTGAAGTCATTTTTCTAATAAACTGCGCCGGGCTCGGACGTTTCGGCGACAGCTTTTCCATAGACCCGGCGGAGACCCGTTCCATGATCGAAGTGAACGCGACTTCTGTAGTGGAGGTGACTTCCGCATGCATCCCCCTTATGCCGAGGGGAGCCAGGATCATCACGCTCTGTTCCGAAGCGGCGTACGTGGCCGCTTACAGGCTGAGCGTCTATGCCGCTTCCAAGGCTTTCGTCAGGAGCTATCTGGACTCCCTGAGGATGGAGGTCGAGGACAAGGGCATATCGGTGCTAGAGGTCTCCCCGGGATGGGTGGACACACCCTTCATCCAGGGCGTCGAGACGACCTGCAGAGCTCCGAAGAAGGTCTTCGGCCACACGGTTTCTAAAGAGGATGTGGTGGCGAAGGCCATGAGGGACTCCGATAACGGGAGAAGGAGGTCCGTCTGCGGCTTCGCCACCCGTGCTTCCATCGCGTTGGCGACGCACTTCCCCCGCATCGCTGCAGGGTACTGGCGCCGCCTGTGGAGATGACCCTTCTCAGCTCTCCTCCGCGTTCTCGAACTGGCTGTTGTACAGGTCGCTGTAGAAGCCCCCTTTCGCCATGAGGGCGTCGTGGTCGCCCTGCTCGATGACGTTCCCGTCCTTCATCACGAGGATGAGGTCGGAGTTCCTGATGGTCGACAGGCGATGTGCGATCACGAACGACGTACGGTCGTTGGACAGCCTGTCGAGGCTCTCCTGGATGGTCTTCTCGGTCCTGGTGTCGACGGAGCTGGTGGCCTCGTCGAATATCAGCATGGGGGAGTCGTCTATCATGGCTCTGGCGATGACCATCTGCTGCTTCTGGCCTGCTGAAAGCTCCGCCATCTCCCCGAGGACGGTGTCGTAGCCGTTCGGAAGGGAGCGGATGAATCTGTCCAGACCTACAGCGTTGCAGGCGTTCCTCACCTGTTCGTCGGTTATGCCCTCTCTGTTGTAGACGATGTTCTCCTTGACGCTGCCCTCGAACAGCCATGCGTCCTGGAGGACCATGCAGAACTGCTCGTGGACGTTCTCGCGGGACATGCTGCTGATAGGCACCCCGTCGATGAGGATGCTCCCGCTGTCGACGTCGTAGAAGCGCATCAGCAGGTTCACTATGGTCGTCTTCCCTGCTCCCGTAGGTCCGACGATGGCGACCTTCTGGCCAGGCATGATCTCGGCGGAGAATCCCTTGATGATCTCCTTTCCGGGAACGTATCCGAAGTGGACGTCCCTGAACTCGACGTGTCCTCTGGCCTTCTCTATATGGTTGTCCGGGTTCTCTGAGGGGAGCTCTTCCTCCTCGAGGAATCCGAACACCCTTTCGGCGCCTGCGGCCACGTTCTGCATGCTGTTCAGAGCCTGAGCCATCTGTCCAAGAGGCTGGGTGAAGAGGCGGATGTAGATCATGAACGCCACTATGGTTCCTATCGTGGCTGTTCCGTCGATGACCAGTACGGCTCCCACGATGCACACCATTACGTATCCGAGGTTCCCGATGAAGCTGGTTATGGGCATCATCGTCCCGGATATGAACTGGGCCAGGAAAGCCGACCTGGTGAGCTTGTTGTTGATCTCGTCGAACTCCTCCGTGGCTTCCTCCTCTCCTCCGAAGGCCTTGACGACGACATGGGACGAGTAGGTCTCGCTCACGTGTCCGTTAATGCCTCCCAGGTATTCCTGCTGCCTGTTGAAGTGCTTCTGGGACAGCTTCACCATCACGACCATCAGCACCAGCCCTATGACGGTGCACAGGACGGCCGTTATGGCCATGATGGCGTTTGTCACGAACATCATGACCAGGGATCCGAGGAAAAGCACCAGGGACGAGATCATCATCCCCAGGCCCTGGTTCATAGACTGGCCCATGCTGTCCGCGTCGTTGGTCACGCGGCTCATCAGGTCTCCGGTGCTGGACTTGTCGAAGAATCCGAGCGGGACCTTGTTGACCTTCTCGGATATGTCGTCGCGGAGCCTTCCGGCCGTCTTCTGGGTTATGGTGGACATTATGATGTTCTGGACCAGCAGAAGTATCGCGCTGACGGCGTACAGTATCACCAGGAACGTTCCTATGGAGGCGACCGCTTCCATGTCTATGGTCGATCCCGGCGCCAGCCCGTCTTTTATGACGTCGGTCAGGTCGCTGATCTTGTTCGGACCTATGAGGGACAGCGCTGTTCCGACTATAGACATCGCTATGGCCGCATAGAACGCGTATCTGTACCTTCCCATGTACTGGAATATCTTCTTCCACACGCCTCCGAAGCTGGATGGCTTCTCTCCGGGCGTGAATCCGGGCCCTTGTCTGCTCATAGGGCGGCCTCCTCTGCTGTGAGCTGGGACGACGCGATCTCGCGGTAGACCTCGCATGTCTTCATGAGCTCCTCGTGCGTCCCTATCCCTACAGCCTTCCCGCTGTCAAGGACGACTATCTTGTCGGCGTCGCGTATGGTCCCGATCCTCTGAGCCACTATGATGAGGGTGGCGTCGGAGATCTCCTTCCTCAGAGCGGTCCTGAGCTTAAGGTCCGTCCTGTAGTCCAGAGCGGAGAAGGAGTCGTCGAAGACGTAGATCTCCGGCTTCCTGCATACCGCGCGGGCTATCGAGAGGCGCTGCTTCTGGCCTCCGGAGAAGTTGGACCCGTTCTCGGCGACCCTTCCTTCGTATCCGTTCTCCATCTTCTCGATGAAATCCGTTCCTTGGGCTATCCTGACGGCGTGCTTGACGTCGTCCATATCCCTCTCGTCGGAGGTGTTTCCGTAGTTCACGTTGCTCTCTACGGTGCCGCTCATGAGGACGGCCTTCTGAGGGACGTATCCGATCTTCCTGCGGAGGGCGTCCAGGTCGTACTCGCGCACGTCTACGCCGTCCACCAGGACCTGGCCTTCGGTCGCGTCGTAGAATCTGGGTATGAGGTTGATCAGGGTGCTCTTCCCGCTTCCGGTGGCACCGATGAACGCGACGGTCTCTCCTTTGGACACCTTCAGGTCGATGCCGCTGAAGACGCAGTCCTTGGTGTCGGGGTAGCTGAACCCTACGTTCCTGAACTCTATCTCGCCCTCGTGTCCGGCGGGGGACTCCTTGGTGCCTCCATCGACGATCGAGGGCTCGGTGTCGATGACCTCCTCGATACGTCTGGCGGCCACCTGGGCCCTGGGCAGTATCATGAATATCATGGTCAGCAGCATGAACGCTCCCACCACCTGCAGAGCATAGGCCGAGAACACGACCATCGACGAGAACTCCTCTATCCTCATGAGGCCGACGGCTTCGTTGACGACGCTCGCTCCCACCCAGTATATGGACAGCGACATGAGGTTCATCACCGAGGTCATCGCAGGGCTCAGGAATGCCAGCGCTCTGGTGACGGAAAGATGGGTGTCGGTAAGGGTCTTGTTGGCGCTCTTGAACCTGTCCTCCTGGAAGTCCTCTGCGTTGTACGCTCTTACCACGCGTATGCCTTCGATGCCTTCCTTGGTGACCCTGTTGACGTCGTCCGTCATGCTCTGGATCTTCTTGAACTTGGGTGTGACGAACCTCATTATCACGAGGATGACGGCCAGCATGACGACGACCGATATGGCCACGGACCAGGTCCATCTGAGGTCGGATCCAAGGATCTTGTAGACGGCCCAGATGGCCATTATAGGCGCCTTGACCATCACCTGGAGACCCATGGCGACGACCATCTGGATCTGGTTGACGTCGTTGGTGGAGCGGGTGATGAGGCTTGCGATGGAGAATCTTCCGATCTCCTCAAAGGAGAATTTCTGAACGGAATCGAACTGCTTCTTCCTGAGGTTCTTGGCCAGGGTGACAGCCACGTAAGCCGCCATGGCGCCGACGATCACCGAGGAAGCAAGGCTTCCCAGCGCGCATGCGAGCATGGGTATGCCCTCGGCCAGGACCTCGTCGCTGGTCCCGCCCGTGGTCAGGATGGTGGTGATGCTGGCCATGTACCCGGGTATCTCCAGATCGAGGTACACCTGGACGGCGATCAGGACGACGCAAGCGACGACAAGCGCCCATTCCTTCTTCCCGAGGTATTTCAATATCATGATTCGCTGCCCTCCAGCCCTTTCTCCGCGGCTTTGAGGATCTTGTTCAGGATCCTCTTCCCGGATTCGATCTCGTCATCGGTGAGGTCGCACAGGAGCTCGCCCCATGCCTTGGATACCGCCGAATCGACCTTGTCGAATGCATCTTCTCCTTTCTGCGTTATATGAAGGCTGTACTGGCGTGTGCCAGGGTTGGAGTTTTCGATCAGGCCTTTCTTCATGAGCTCCGCAGAGGTTCTGGTGACCAGGGCCTTGTCCACATGGATGCTCTCGGAGATGTCCTTCATGGAGCATCCTGGGTTCATCTTTATCGCCATGAGTATGGGTCCGTAGGATTTCTTCAGCCCGGCTTCTGCCATAGTCGGGCGGATCCGTCTGTCTATGTATGCCGTAACGGCATGCATGCAGACGTTTTGGTTCTGCTCCTCCATGCCGATTGATATGTCAAATTATATTTAATTGATATGTCAACTCATCTCTGAGCAGGCGCAGGGCAATTGTAAAACGAGGAAAAAGTCCGCCCGTCGCCGGACGGGAATGGGTTTCGCTCTTTTTCTTCTCGTCCTTTTCGAATTCTGGCTTAATGGTGAACCAGCCGACGGCGAAGATGGTCAAGGTCAGCATCCTAGCGGCCAGACAGCAGAGCATGATGGTCTCGTCGAGCCTGTCGATGCCGCCTTCGAATAGGTCTTCCAGAAGCATCATGATTGTCGAAGTTGTCGAGCTCGATGATCATCTCGGGGTATTTCATCCCGATCCAAGACATGCGGATGGCCATAGCGTCCAGCGGCAGAGCGATGACGGCTACCATGGGCCTCCTACGTTCGTCGTCTTTACATGTTTATCATCTGCCGATTTACAATACAATCATCGTGGAATGTCCCCAAGCAGGTTAAATGTCTGATATCCATACAGGGCTCAGTATGATCGTCACCAATCGCACGGCCACCTTCGTGGCGAACGGCAGAATCGTCTTGGTATCGCTTTTCGATTCCGAGGGTCTGGGGACGTCCATACCGCCTGTTCCGAGAAAGAACGGCTTCGTCGGAGAATGGACGCCGACCGTTCTGGGCGACCAGGACGTCACCATCGAAGCCGTCTACAGGCCGGTCAGGGTCATCTATGAGCAGTATGACGGCTCGGTCGTCGTGAGAGATTACGGCCAGCCGGCTCCTGAGGTCTTGCCTGTGGAGGGATGCGTCGGAGAATGGGAGCCGTTCCTCATCTCGGACTGCGACATCGAGGTCAGGCCGAGATACAAGGGCCCCAGGCATACGGTCCGTCTAGTGGTCGAAGGGGAGAGGGTGAGCGATGTCATCTGCCCCAGGATGGGATTCCCGACCCTTCCGCCCGTGCCTCGCGTGGCCGGATACAAAGGATATTGGGAGACATACATCCCCAAGGAAGGCGTGGTCGTCGTCAACGCCCTCTACGAGCCTCTGAGGTACGATTACGAGATGGGAATCGGGAGGATCGTCACCACCTATTACGGCGATCCTGCTCCCGAGGTGCCCACCAGACAGGACTGCAAGACCCACTGGGGCAGCACAAGGACGTCCGCAGGGGACTATAGGATGTCTGTTCGCTTCGCCTTTCCCCCGGTTCTCCACGGGTTCGGAGAAGAGCCGGACGAGGATATCGAAACGGAGAACGAGGATGCTCCGGAGGAGGTCGAAGAGCCTGCAACGGAAGTCGTTCCGGAGGAGTCAGTCGTAGAGGAGCAAGCCGTTGAGCCCACGGCTGTCGAAGAGCCCACCGATGCAATGGAACCTCGGACGAAAACCGAAAGACCCATGGAGACCGCCGCCGAGGCCGCCTCCGAATCCGTAAGATACACTGTTCCCGAAGAGAAGGCCGTCCCAGGATTCGACGATCTGCACAGGGAGAAGGTGCGTCTGGCCACCGAGGAGCTAGGCTTCATCTCCGAGCATTGGAGGACCGTCGAAGAGGATGAACAGCCGGCTCCATCAGTGAATTCTATAAATCTATCGACAGATACGCAAGAGGGAACCGAGTGGGAGAGGCTGGCTGATATGCTCTCCCCCCTGCAGAAGGAGTACCTCATGGCTTGCATCGGGATGCGTGGGAAGCCGTCGGAGGTGCTCAGGAAATACGGATCCACGATGCTGATCGTAGAGACCGGTATCAACGCTCTAGCGGAGGATCTTATCGGGGACCCGCTGCTCGAAGAGGGCGAAGTCGACCCCGATTACGCGAGCGATATCGAAGAGGTGCTGAAGGATGGGAATTAAGGTAGGAAGGAAGTCAGCGAACATCATAATCAAGGCTCTGTCATCCGGAGTAGTCCCCAGCAGGGGCGCGGAGCAGATCGCCGTGGGGAGGAAGGAGGAGGTGCTGTCCTTCGACAGGGATCTCCAGGACGTCTCAGACGGCATCGGCGTGTTCAGGTTCGTCATCGGCGACTACGGTACCGGAAAGACGTTCATGTCGCAGCTCGTGCGCACCCACGCGGCCGAATCCGGGTTCCTTGTGATGAGCGCGGACCTTTCTCCCGCCTGCAGGCTCAGAGGAAGCAGCGGCGAGGGCATAATGACCTACCGCCAGCTGGTATCCAGCATGTCCGTGAAGGGTATGATGGACGGAGGGGCCCTCGAAGCCGTCCTGCAGACATGGATGGACAGCCTCAGGAACAGGATCGCCGAGATCTCCGGCAAGGATCCGACAGCAGTCTCCGTCAGGGAGGTCGAGGAACTCATCCGCAAGGAGACCGATTCCATGTCCTATCTTCCGTTCTACAACGATTTCAAGAAGGTCCTCGTCAAGTACTACGTCCGCATGCGCGTCGGACGTGATGTCTCCGACCAGATCCGCTGGTTCAACGGGGACTGCAACTCCCTGAAGGAGGCCAAGGACGCGCTCGAGGTCGGATCCTGCGTCAAGGACGACAACTGGTTCGTCTTCGTCAAGATGTGGGCGGTGTTCGCGGCCGTCGCAGGATACAGGGGACTCGTCGTCATCCTTGACCAGGCAGACGTCCTGACCAAGGTGGGAGTCGCCGCAAGGACCTCCAACTACGAGATGATCCTGTCCATGTACAACGATGTCGCCCAGGGGCACGCGAAGTCCATGGCGATGTACATGTGCGGAACCGCAGACTTCCTGGAGGACCCCGTCCGCGGGCTGTTCAGCTACGGTGCGCTCAAGTCCAGGATCGAGGAGAGCCGCTTCGAGAAGGATCGCGGGATGGTATCCGGCCCTGTTCTGCGCACCAAGCCTCTGACCTTCGAGGAGCAGGAGGCGCTTCTGCTGAGGATCCTGGAGCTCCATCAGATCGCGAACGAGTACGAATCCCCCATCACCCAGGAAATGGTCGAGGAGTACATGCGCGATGTGAAGAGCAACTCCTCTTCTGTCAGTCCGAGGATGCTCTCGAGGGACTTCATCGGTCTCCTTAACGTCATGATGGACGATCCCAGCGCCAATTTCGACGCTCTGATAGCAGGGAGATCCGTCGAAGAGGACACCGGCCAGGAGTTCATCTGAGCCCGAGCGGCCGTATATTGAGAATCCCTATTATGCTTGATGCAGATACCCAGCCATGGCTATCAACAACAGCATCCTCGACTCCATCGGGAACACGCCGATGGTGGAGCTGAGGCGCATCAGCCCCAAAGGGACGAAGGTCTACGCAAAGCTGGAATGCCTCAATCCCAGCGGCTCCATAAAAGATAGAATAATTAAACCGATAATAGAGGACGCTTTGGCCAAAGGCCTTCTGAAGGAGGGAGGGACCATCGTGGAGCCCACCTCCGGCAACACCGGCATCTCCATGGCCTTCGTCTGCACCGCCATGGGATACAAGGCCGTCCTCACAATGCCCGAGACGATGTCCAAGGAGCGCGTGAACTTCGTCCGCGCTTACGGAGCGGAGATAGTCCTGACGCCTGGCGCCGAAGGGATGGACGGCTCGATAAGGGTGGCCCACGAGATCGCTGAGGAGCGCGGCGGGTTCGTTCCCAACCAGTACGACAATCCAGTCAACACCGAGGTGCATTGCAAGACCACCGGGGCTGAGATCATCCGCGACCTTCCCGATGTCGATGCGGTATTCGCGGGCATAGGCACAGGCGGAACCGCTTCCGGAATCGGCAAGGCTCTGAAGCAGGCGGGGCTCGATGCGAAGATGTTCGGCATACAGCCTGCCGAGTCTCCTCTTCTCACCGGCGGAAAAGCGGCCATCCATAAGATTCAGGGCATAGGCGTGAATATAGTTCCTAAAAATTATCGTAAAGAATATATAGATGACATTATCGACATCCATGATGACGACGCAGTGGCGATGTCTTTGAGGCTAGCGCGCGAGGAAGCGATCTTCGGAGGCGTCTCGTCGGGCGCTAACGTTCTTGCGGCGGTCAAATTCGCTGAAAACCATCCCGGATGCAAGGTTGTCGCCATTATTCCCGACCGCGGCGACCGTTATTTCAGTACAGGAATGTACGACAACTGAGCCTGTGTCTCTCCGTCTCCGGGCGATTCCCGGAGGCGGTTTTCACCTCGTTTTTGTTAATTATATTGACACATCAATATATTATTGTATCTAGACAATAAATTTACAATTTTGAAATTATTTTTCAATTGAATTTTATCAAGAAATTATAGCCAATCACGCCAGAATATTTATTGTATTTAATTAAGTATGCTAAATCATTTTTTTATAGTCATGTTTTATATAGTATGAAATTTGGTCAAAAATTACCAAATCCAAACGCTTAAATATGTAATAATTGGGCATGCTATGTTTAGAGATAGTTTTATATACTGATGATGTGATGTAATATTCGCTAAGATGGGAAAACCATCAATAAGGAGGTGCTTAGGCACTTCCGAGCACAAGGGAGGAAAAGGAAATGGCAAACGAAGAGATAATTGCGGATCTTAGAAAGGCGATCGAAACCTGGGACTTCAAGCTGGCCCAGTCTGCTACCCAGCAGGCTATCGATGCTGGAATGCCCGTCGGCGAGATCATCGGAGACGGACTCGGAAAGGGAATGGAGACCATCGGTGTCAGGTTCGACAAGGCAGAGATCTACCTTCCCCAGGTCGTCGCAGCTTCTAAGGCTATGGAAGCAGCGCTCGGAGTCCTCAAGCCCCTGATGGAGTCCGGTTCCGGATCGCTCAAGGGAACCGTCATCATGGGAACCGTCGAGGGAGACATTCACGAGATCGGAAAGAACGTCTGCTGTGCCATGCTCAGGGGAGCTGGATACAACGTCATCGACCTCGGACCCGATGTGTCCGCAATGGACTTCATGGATGCAGCTGAAGAGAACGATGCACAGGTCTGCGGAGGATCTGCGCTCATGACCACCACCCTCGAGGCCCAGAGAGAGCTCGTCGAGACCATCAAGGAGATGGACGCCCCCTACAAGGCAATCTTCGGAGGAGCCCCCTGCAGCCAGGAGTGGTGTGACCAGATCGGAGCAGATGGATACTCCGAGACCGCAAACGAGATTATCGGGCTTGTCGACAAGCTTACTGGAAACTGATTTGGAGGCGTGACAAATGGCAGCAACAAGATTCCTCACTATACCTGACGTCTACGAGAGATTCGTGAAGGGAAAGAAGGTCCCTGAAGCAGATTGGGACTACAAGATCATTCCCGGAAACGCAACTGCTCTCAAGGAGAAGTACAACATCAAAATCGACAACTTCATCCCTGAGGACAAGGCCCAGAAGGACGCGCTGTTCCAGGCCGGACTCGAGATGCTCGTTGAGACCGGATTCTATTGCCAGGACCTCGGACGTGTCCTCAAGGTCACCGAAGAGGAAGTCTGGGAGGGAATCAAGAGGACCCCCAAGAAGCTGATCCTTGGAGAGGGAAGGGACATCGCCAGGTTCTACCCCAGGCGTGGAAACTCCCCCGTCAAGCCCATCATCCAGGGAGGACCTACCGGATCTCCTCTGTCCGAGGACTACTTCGTGAAGATCATGCAGTCCTACGCCCAGGAGGGAATCGTCGACGACCTCGTCAACGGAGTCATGACCACCGTCGAGGGAAAGCCCGCAAAGAGCAAGACCCCCTGGGAGGTTCGCGCTACCATGCAGGAGCTCAGGGCCACCAAGGAAGCCAGGACCAGAGCAGGAAGGCCCGGACTCGGTGTCTAGGGACCTGAGACCCCTCTGTCCGAGGCTGCGAGGCTGGTCGCTGACGCGCCTTCCGCTGGACACAGGATCACCGATGCCCACGAGTGCTCTCAGCTCAACGAGCTCAAGATGGATATGACCGGACTGAACATGCTCGCCGGATGGACCGTCTCTGGAGACACCATCATGATCGAGCAGATGCCTATCTTCGGAGGTTACACCGGAGGAGTCGAGGAGACCGCGATCTGCGATGTCGCAACCACGCTGGCTTCCTTCGCCCTCTTCAGCGGAAACTTCCACCTGGACGGACCTATCCACATCAGGTGGGGAACCACCATGGCCAAGGAGACCCTCCAGGTCGCAGGATGGGCCTGCGCCGCAGTCGATGCCAACACCGACCTGCTGCTCGCCAACCAGTACTACCCGATCGCTGGACCCTGCACCGAGATGTGTCTCCTCGAGACCGCCGCCCAGGCCATCAACGATACCGCTTCCGGAAGAGAGCTCCTCTCCGGTTCCGCCGCAGCGAAGGGAGTCGTCCAGGATAAGACCACCGGAATGGAGGCCAGGATCATGGGTAACGCCGCAGCCGCAGCAGCCGGAATGAAGGTCTCCGAAGTCAACGAGATCCTCAGCAAGCTGGTCCCCATGTACGAGGCCCACTACACCGACGCGCCCGCCGGAAAGACCTTCCAGGAGTGCTACGATGTCACCTCCGTCAGGCCCACCAAGGAGTACCTCGAGGTCTACGACAAGGCCGTCGCCACTCTGGAGAGCATCGGACTGGACATGAGCAGATCCAACTGCTCGGGAGTCAGGGTCTGCAAGAACTGATCTGAAACTCTAAACGGGTGTCCGGGAAGTTATCCGGGCACCCCGAATCCTCCTTCAGGGCCCCGTTCGTCTTTTTTTGACGGGGTCTCCTTCTTGACTCCATAATGGGTTGATATACCGGCAAGGGCATTCTCCAGCATGACTTTCTCCGAGCTCGTGAAGGGCAGATATTCGGTGAGGAGCTACAGCGACCGTCCCGTGGAGGACGACAAGATCGCCGCCGTGCTCGAAGCCGGAAGGGTCGCGCCCACAGCCAAGAACATCCAGCCCGCCTGCGTGTACGTCGTGCGCAGCCCGGAAGCCATAGGAAAGCTCAGGGCGGTCTGCAAGATGGCGTTCGACGCCCCTGTCGTCCTTGTCATCTGCGCGGACCTAGGCCAGTCGTTCGTCAGCCCGTTCACCGAGCGCAACTTCGGAGACACCGATGCCGCCATCGTCACGGACCATATGATGCTGCAGGCCACGGAGCTCGGCCTCGGAACCTGCTGGGTCGGATGGTTCGAGCCTGGACCTATAAAGGAAGCTCTCGGCATACCCGAAGCCCTCACGATCATGAACCTCCTGCCCTTGGGATACCCGTCCGCCACCGCCGCGCCCTCGCCTCGGCACACCGAGAGGAAGCCCGTCAGCGAGTTCGCCAGGGAGATCTGAGCTTGTCGTTCCGCGGCCTTCTGCAGGAGTTCGCTTCCAGGTATCCAGACGCCAGGAAGGAACCGTTCAGGGGGCACGAGGTCTCCATCCTCATGAGGAAGACCATCGCCGCCGAGATAGAGGCCTCGGGGCTGTTCGAGCCAGACCAGTATAAGGTGTCCGGAAGCGTAGGGAAAGGGGGATGGGCGGAGATACCCTGGGTGGCGGTGTACAAGCTGTCCGAGACGGACACCCTACATCACGGCTTCTTCATCGTGTACATCTTCTCCGCCGATCTGTCGAAGCTGTATCTCACGGTTAACCAGGGCAGCGTTCTGTATTTCGAGACCCACACCAGGGCTGAGACCAACGCCCATATAAGGGGATCCAGCGACGCCGTCATCGCCAGCATGGATTCCGGGGGCTTCGCATCCGGCCCCATCGATCTCGGCACCAAGAGCAACGTCGGCCGCTTCCTGGAGAATGGGTGCATGTTCAGCCTGGAATACGATGTCGCGAGCCTCCCTACGGACGACATCATGTTCTCGGATCTGAAGAAGGCCAAGGAGCTATACCTCGAGGCGCTGGACACCAAGGCCAGGCTGTCCTTGTGACCGCATCATCCGGTGTTGGAAGATATTCATTTTTTGATTCGATGCAGTTAAATATCGTTTTTACGATGCTGGTAGCATGTAGGCGTAGACGGGCATCAACGTCGGGTTCAGCTGCAGCCATTGCTGCCAGCTTGCGCTATGTTGATGCCACAGCCGACATGCTATCATGAAAAGTATTTAAAGAAAGCGTGATTTTTACGCAAGATTTAAGTACTCATTCAAACTACTTGCCTCACAACGGAGGGCGCTCCGGCGAGCAAACGGGTCTCTAAAACCTGTGAGCGGGGTTCGACACCCCGGCCTTTCGCCATTCATTATTCGGTCGATAGCATGGGTGTAAAATTCACGGATCCTCAGATTCAGCACTTGATGGAGTACGGAGACGAAGACTGGTCGAACGCGGAGTTCGATGACGCCGCGGCGAGGGACAAGGAGTTCTCCGCCAACATGTCCAGGCTCAAGGCAGCCAACGACAAGGGCGTCAAGGATGTCATCGCCAACCCCTGCAACGATCTCACCGACCTGGAGAACGCCATCAGGGACAAGCTGAAGGCGAGGGGATTCATCGAGGTCCACACCCCCATCTTCGTCTCGAAGGCGGCTCTGGCCAAGATGACTATCACGGAGGACCATCCTCTTTTCAAGCAGGTATTCTTCATCGACGACAAGAGAGCGCTCAGGCCCATGCATGCGATGAATCTCTACACCGTCATGAGGAGGCTCAGAGACCACACCAGCGGACCTGTCAAGATCTTCGAGATCGGCTCGTGCTTCAGGAAGGAGTCCAAGAGCTCCACCCATCTCGAGGAGTTCACAATGCTCAACCTCGTCGAGCTGGGTCCTGACGGCGACGCCATGGAGCATCTGAAGATGTACATCGGCGACATCATGGACGCCCTTGGAGTGGAATACACCACCACCCGCGAGGAGTCCGATGTATACGTCGAGACCCTTGACGTCGAGATAAACGGGGTGGAGGTCGCTTCCGGAGCTATCGGACCGCACAAGCTCGATCCCGCACACGACATCCATGAGCCCTGGGCCGGCGTCGGCTTCGGACTCGAGCGCCTTCTCATGCTCAAGAACGCCAAGAGCAACGTCAGGAAGACTGGCAAGAGCATCACTTACATCAACGGTTACAAGATGGACTGAGGTGAACGAATGATATCCGATATCATATCAAAGGCCGAGAAGGGTTACACGATCGGCTCCAAGGAGATCTACGAATTGATGTCCATCACGGACAAGGACCAGCTCGAGGAGCTCTACGCTGCAGCCAGGAGGGTCCGCAATAGGAATTTCGGCAAGAAGATCTACACCTACGGATTCGTGTATTTCTCCACCCACTGCAAGAACAACTGCACTTTCTGCTACTACAGGAGGTCCAACACCGGCATCGACAGGTACAGGAAGTCCGTCGATGAGATTGTCGAGCTCTCCGGAAACCTTCTGGATGCTGGAATCAACCTCTCCGACCTCACAATGGGCGAGGACCCCATGATGTATGCGGACGACTACAAGCTTCTTCTCAAGACCATCGAGTCCGTCCACGACGATGTCGGAATCAGCATAATGGCATCCCCCGGAGCCCTTCCCGAGCGCATGTTCGCGCCTGTGAGGGAAGCCGGCGCAGACTGGTACGCGTGCTACCAGGAGACGTACAACAGGCCGCTCTTCGAGAAGCTCAGGCTCGAGCAGAGCTTCGACGACCGCCGCAACCAGAAGATCTGGGCCAAGAAGGCCGGGCTTCTTACAGAGGACGGGATGATGATAGGCCTCGGAGAGAGCGTGAAGGACAGGGCCAACACCATCCTGACCATGAGCCAGCTCGGATGCGACCAGGTCAGGGCGATGACGTTCGTCCCCCAGGTAGGCACCCCCATGCAGGACTTCACCCCTTACGATTCCACCGAGGAGCTCAAGGCCATCGCAGTCATGAGGCTGATCAACCAGGACAAGCTCATCCCCTGCAGCCTCGATGTCGAAGGCATCGCTGGCCTCAGGACAAGGATCAACGCCGGCGCCAATGTCGTGACATCCATCGTGCCTCCCAGCCAGAACCTCGCTGGAGTTGCCCAGCACGAGCTGGACATAGAGAACGGAAACCGCTCCGTCGAGCACGTGTTCGAGATGCTCGAGGAGATGGGACACCGCCACGCCACCAGCAACGAGTACAAGTCGTTCCTCGCCAAGCACAGGTCTGGGAAGGTCTCCATATGACCCGCATCGCCATAGTGGGCGGCGCGCTCCAGGGAATGGAAGCCGTTCTTCTGTCGAAGGCCGCAGGATACGAGACTGTGGTCCTGGACAGGAAGGCCCACGCCCCCGCCCTTTCCATATGCGACGAGCCGGTCGTGCTCGATCCGACGAAGGACCCGGAGGAGGCCAGGAAGGTGTTCTCCGGATGCGATGCCGTCATACCCGCGTGCGAGGAGCTCGACCTGCTCGAGTGCCTGGATTCCATGAAGATGGACGCTCCCCTTCTGTTCGACCTCAAATCCTATCACACCTCCTGCTCCAAGAACCGCTCGAACGAGATCATGGCTTCCGTGGGAGTCCCCCTTCCCCAGCCGTGGCCGGAGTGCGGCTTCCCTGCGATAGTGAAGCCTTCGAGCCAGAGCGGAAGCATCGGCGTCTCCGTGGCCATGAACGAGGACGACATGAAGAAGGGGCTCGAGTTCATCGAGAAGATCGGCGACGAGCCAGTCATCCAGGAGTTCGTCCATGGGAAGAGCGTCTCCATCGAGGTCATCGGGGACGGCAAGAAGGCCAAATCATACGTCACCACCGAGGTGTGCCTCGATTCCAACTACGACTGCAAGATGGTCAGGTGCAACCCAAACATCCTGTCAGCGGAGGACGACGCCCTGTTCGGGAAGATCGGAAAGGACGTCGCCGAAGCCATGGGCCTTGCCGCTCTGATGGATGTGGAGGCCATCCTCACCCCTAAGGGCCTCAGGGTCCTGGAGATCGATGCGAGGATACCCAGCCAGACTCCCGCCGCGATAGAGGCGGCCGCCGGCATCAACCTCCTCGAGGAGCTCGCCACCACCGCCATGGGAAAGCCCGCCAACAGGAAGGCCGAGGAGGGCAGCGCGATCTACCGCCATGTCGTGTTCAAGGACGGAGTGCTCCGCTCCAGCGGAGAGAAGGAGTTCGGACACGTGTCCTCACCCAGGTTCGCTCCCGGGCTCTTCGGATGCGAGAACTCCATAACGGATTACGAGCCTGGAAAGAAGGAGTGGAGGGCCACCCTCATCTCCCGCGGACGCACCGAGGCCGAGGCCGACGCCAAGGCCCAGGGATGCATAGACAGAATACTGGACGAGTGCTCGATCGACGAGTTCATCGACGGAACCCCGGAGATGGTCTGATGACCAGGCTCACTCCCGATATGATAGCAGGGGTCCCCGAGGACAAGATAGACCTCGATTCCGCGCTCATGAGGATGTGCGGGACCACCGTCAAAGGAATGGCCATCCAGGCGGCCGGGATGGAAGGGGACTACGACTTCTCCTCGTTCAAGGTCGCCGTCGTCCCCATCACATCCGGGCTCGGCGTCATCGGCGGGTTCGCCCAGTCCGTGGACGCCATCGTCAAGAGGCTCGGCATGAACTCATACGTCACCAAAGGAACCGATGTCCAGGGGTTTTCCGAAGGCATCAGGGACGGGGCTGACATGATCATGATGGCCGACGACACGATGTTCATCGCCTACAACGTCCGCGAGGGGAAGCAGACCAACAACTCCTGGGGAACCGCCATGGGCTATTCCGTCTGCCTTCGCAATGCCGCCGGCGGGCTCGAGGGGAAGGACGTCCTCGTGATCGGAGCCGGTTTCGTGGGAACCGAAGCTGTCCAGATACTCAAAGGCATGGGAGCGAACGTCTCAGTCACCGACATAATCTTCGAGAAGGCCCAGGCCCTCGAGAAGAGGTTCGGTGTGAAGGCCGTCAAGGACAAGGAAGAGGCCATCTCCAAGCACAAGCTCATACTGAACGCGGCGCCCGCATCCTTCCCCGGCAGGATAATGGCCGAAGGATGCATCGTCTCCACTCCTGGAGTGCCGCACGAGTTCGACGAAGAGGGCAGGAGGAGGGCGAAAGCCATCATCCACGACCCTCTGGAGATCGGAACCGCCGTCATGGCTGTGAACAGCGCTTCCTACAGCCTGAAAAAACTCTGAGGGCCTTCCGGCCCCCATTCTTCATAGAGGCTCGCAGCCTACTATCGCGGATGCGATCCTGGGATCTTCCAGGTCCACTCCGTACTTCTTCTTCAGGTAGACGTCCGCGTCCAACGCAGGGTACAGAAGGACCGCGCGCTTCACGCCCTCCTCCTCTCCGAGGCACTTCAGCTCCTGGGGGAGCATGACCATGGTGCATTCTCCGATGTCGGCGTCAGGGGATATGGCGAAGTCTTCTCCCATCCAGATTAAATCCGGGTCGGAGGAGTACTTCTCCCTCATGCAGTCGGGCACATCGAATCCGACCAGCTTGCCGTTCACGTCCTCCATGGTCATGACGTGGCAGTCCGGAGGTTCGAAGGCTATGGTGCAGAACAGCACGAGGCGCTTCTGGCATCCTTTGCAGGCTTCAAGGGCGCGATTCTCTATGGGCATCCCGAAAGAGGTGTCTATAACGCCGTCCTCGAGGCTGCAGACCTGGTTGAAGGTCTCTTCGTCGGCGATGAAAGCCTGCAGGGCCCCCTTGGCGGACAGTATCTTATTCAACAGCTTCTCGTCTTCCATCATCCATCCTCGATCTAACTAAGAGTTACGCATTCATATTTACTGCGATGGATGAATTAATCAGAAACCAATATCTATTGTAAACAAATGACGGTTCGGAATGATCAGCGAGTCGCTTATCTGGGTCATCGTAGGCGGAATCCTCGAGCCTGTCTGGGTCGTGATGATGAAGAAATACGATGACGCCGAGAGCCACAGATGGGTATGGCTGGTTCTCACGGTTCTGTTCATGTACCTCAGCCCGATGTGCGTCGGGATGGCGATGAAGGATATGGACCTGGGAATGGCGTATTCGATGTGGACAGGGATGGGCGCGGTGTTCACGATGATCGTCGGATACCTGCTGTATCATGAGAAGGTCGGCCGCATCAAGGTGGCTCTGGTCTTCGTGATCCTCGTCGGGGTCGTCGGGCTCCACCTTTCCACGGGGGTGCAGATATGAACAAGGCCTGGCTCTACATCCTCATAGGAGGCATGTTCGAGACTGTCTGGGCGACGACGATGGACCTTTCGGAATGTTTCACGGACATGTTCTGGACGGCCGTGACCATCGCGGTCATGCCGGTCAGCGTGATATTCCTGAACAAGGCGATGAAGATGGGCCTTCCCACCGGACCGAGCTATTCGGTATGGGTGGGGATAGGGGCCGTTGGCTCTGTGGTGGTAGGGATGATCCTGTTCGGGGAATTTCCCAACCTGATAGGATATGCATGCCTCGCCCTGATCATAGCAGGGGTCATCGGCTTGAACCTTGTCACTGAAGGCGAAAGCGCTTGACTCAGGCTTTGCTCTGACGGGTCATCGTATAGTGCGGATCGTACTCGCGATAGTTCGTCCTGAACAGCTTTCCGAGCTCCTTCGCATCCGACATGATCTTGTCGTTGCTCGAAGCAGGATTCTTTCCGTTCTCGTCGGAATAGACTATCTTTCCGATAACCTCGACACCGAAGAACTTCATGGTGTCCGCAAGGTGGTCATAAACCGCTTCGGCCCCATCCGTAGGGCCGCCGCAGGTGACGATGATCACCGCCTTCTTTCCAGGCGGGAGGGTCACGGAGCCGTCCGCAGCCATGAACGAAAACAGCCTGTCCTCGAACATCTTGTACTGGGCGCAGGGGCCGTTGAAGTACACCGGGGTCGAGATGATCAATCCGTCGGCATCCTTGATGTCTCCCAGCACCTTGGTCATCTCGTCTTCCATGGTGCATTCGCCTTTGATCTTGCATAAGCCGCAAGCGTTGCATCCATGGATGAGCATAGTATGGAGGCTGTGGAGAACGATAATGTTCGTGGACAGTCCCATAGCACCGTCGATGACGCTGTCAACAAGCGCTGCAGAGCTTCCTTTGGCCCTGGGGCTGGAAACAATTGCCACAACTTTGCTCATGTTTACCATCTAACCATTGACTTATATTTAAAAGATGCAAAACGAACGTTCATTCGTCCGCTCCGACGCTCTTTCTAGATTTGCGCTTTCTATTCTCAAGCAAAAGGGGCTCAGTGGTGTAATCGTCATCGAGGGGAACGATGCTGAGATGGGTGTAGAACGGATCCTCGTATTTCGATCCCATATAGCTGTTGATATCGAGCTCCATGTTGTTCAGGATACGGATCAGCGTATTGCGCAGATGGAGGATATCTTCGCGGGGTATGTTGTCGAAATACTTGTTGTTCAGCTCCGTGACTCCGTTCATCACGCGGTCGGCAAGATCTCTTCCCTCTTCGGTCAGATAGATGGAATACTTCTTGCTGCTTTCGGATTTACGGTCGTCGTAGATCAGCTGCTTCTCTCTCAGAATTTTGATGACCCTGTTGGTGTTTGCCGTGTCCAGATCCAAGAATCTGGAAAGACTGACCAGGGTCTGTCCATCCTGAAGCCTGAGTGCGATGAGATATATGGCGTGCGCGCTCGTCAGACCATAGTCCTTGACGAATTCTGTCATGTTCTTACGCATCTGGACGCTCATACGGTCGAAGAACGCGGGAAGAAACGAGTTCCAGTAAATGTCCTCGCCACCACTCATAATAGTAAATAATCTTCTAAATATTAATTGGATTCGTTCACGATTATTTTGTCATAAACTCGACAGATAAAAATGGCTATGCCAGCATGTTTTTCGAAGAATCAACGATCTAGCCAGACTTTATTTTGTATTCCGAAGCAGTTGGTTAAGAACTAGGGTGCTTTTTATAGAAATATTTATAAATATATGGAATGAGGGATGGATGCATCTTGGTATCCAACGCAAATTCGATTTTTTTTGCTCATCTAAAGGTTTTGAAATGCGGTTTTTTCGATGGGAGTATAAAATTAATGAAATTCAGATGGATGTGGATTGGATGGATGGATGATATGTTCAACATGGGCAATCGATTCTTTAATACAATCAACGGTTTGCGTGAGTTAGACCTTTCAAAAATGAGTATATTATCAATAATTCAATAATTATTTACAGATAAATATGAAATTGTTAAGATGAAAGGTAAATTATTATCAGGATGAATAATGAATTATTAATGGATGAATCAGCGAATCTTTATATTATTAATGGATAAAAATTGCCATAATCTAGGTTTAAAAAAGAAATTTTTCATAAACTTATATATTAACCTATCTTTAATAATCGGAGACTTTCGTTAAAAGAAAAGTTATAGTGCAAAATTGGATGTTATGGTTACAACAATCAAGATTATGACGTTGGCGGATAAATACACAACACCAGTATTATATATGAAATCGTGAATGACAATAATGACGGCTCAATACAAATCGTGAGATGCGTAATGAGTCGCGGGATACGACATGGTCGATCCCTGAAGGAGGAATTAAAATGGCATTCGAGAATGAGGCCCAGAAGCTGCACGACGCGCTTATTACGTGCAAAGTACCTGAGATTTCCAAAGCAGTTGACGAGGCTCACGCCGCTGGCATGCCCGCCACCGAGATCATCAACACTCTCGGAGGAAGCATGTCCGAGGTCGGAGTTCTGTTCGAGAGGGGAAAGCTCTTCCTTCCTCACGTTCTGTCCGCCGCCGCCGGAATGAAGAAGGCAATGGAGACTCTCAACGACGAGCTCTCCGCTGGTGCGGGAGGATCCGACGTCAAGGCCTCCGCTGTCATGGGAACCGTCGAGGGAGACGTTCACGACATCGGAAAGTCCATCTGCTCCACTATGCTCCAGTGCGCTGGATTCGATGTTCACGACCTCGGAAGGGACGTTCCTCTCGGAAAGTTCGTTGACGAGTGCAAAGCCGGATGCACCTTCTGTGGAATGTCCGCTCTCATGACCACCACCATGGTCCAGATGAAGACCGTCATCGATAACCTCAAGAACGAGGGAATCCGCGACAAGGTCACCGTCATGGTCGGAGGAGCCCCTATCACCCAGGGATTCTGCGACAAGATCGGTGCAGACATCTACGGAGAGTCTGCCTCTGAGACCACCAGGAAGGCCCAGGACGTCCTCGGAGCCTGAAACCCTTTTTCTCTGAATGAGGGAAAAAAATGACTGAGTACTACACAAGGATGGGAGACGGCCGCAGGGTCACCATGACCAAACAGCAGGTCATGGACGACATCCAGGCCGGATCCGCAGATGCAGCCGACATGGCTGGAATTCCTGCGCTCGATGCGAACGCCATGGAGCACATGTGCGAGATCGTTATCGACCAGTGCAGGGTTGTCGGAGTCGAGCCCGGACACGAAGTCGTCATGACCTACGATATCGGTCAGCTGGACTTCACCGGCGACAACGGAAACTCTGGAAACGGTGTCGATATGGGAAGGCTCGAGGCTGCTCTTCTCCACGAGAGGGCCCTTGGAGCCGATACTTTCGAGCTCGCCCACTCTGACTACTCCATCAAGCCCGTGAAGCCTGTCATCTCCATGGAGATGCAGACCATGGAGGAGATCCAGGCAGAGATCATCGCTCCTTACTTCTATGGAGCCATGCCTAACATGGGACTGTACTACGCTCCCGATGGACCCTACGGAAACCCCGCAGACCTCATGAGGGAGTTCAAGATCGACGAGTCCATGGCTTCCTCCGAGGCCGCCGCAGAGCACCTCGCAAGGGACATCGAGTTCGTCACCACCAGGCTTCAGGCTGCTGGATCCGATGGATTCAACTTCGACACCACCGGATCTGCCGGTGACGCGGACTTCGTCGGAACCCTCAACGGAGTGAAGAAGCTCAGGGAGCTCTGCCCCGAGACCTACATCAACGTCGGTGCCGCCGGAGAGTCTGTCATGGGAATCCACGGAATGATGGAGTTCGAGGGCGAGATCGCAGCCGGACTCTACCCCCACCAGCAGGCCAAGCTCATCGCGAAAGCCGGAGCCAACGTGTTCGGAGCCGTGTGCAACACCAACACCTCCAGATCTCTCGCATGGAACCTCGGAAGGGCCGTCACCTTCATCAAGAAGGCCGTCGAAGACTCCCCCATACCCGTCCACGTCGACATGGGAATGGGAGTCGGCGGAATCCCTATGTTCGAGACCCCTCCCCTCGATGCAGTCGCAAGATGCAACAAGGCCATGGTCGAGATCGCCAAGGTCGACGGTGTCTAGGTCGGAGTCGGAGACCCCATGGGAATGGACATTCCTCACCTGGTGGCTTCCGGAATGGGTGGAATCAGGACCGCTGGTGACCTCGTCGCCAGGATGATGTACACCAAGAACATGAAGCTCAACGACGCCAAGGACTATGTCGCCAAGAAGCTCGGAGTCACTCCCATGGACCTCGGAGACGAGTGCATCATGAGGGATCTCCGTGAAGAGCTCAAGATCGGATCCGTCACCGGTATCCCCGGAGCACCTCGTGGTATCCTCGCCAAGATGAACATCGAGAAGATTCTCGACATCAAGATCAACAGCTGCGAGAAGTTCCGCGAGAAGCTCAAGAGATGATTCAACTTGCCTGCCTTTCGGCAGGCATCCTTTTTATGATGTTAAACCAATTCATCATAAACGATTTGCTTGAAACCAGTTCGATTTCACATGAAATCAGCAAGGAGGAATAAAATGAGCAAAGAAATTCAGTATCCTGGAAAATCCGACCGTGTCGGAGTGAAGCTCAATCTGTTCAGCAGGGACAACCTCGAGGCGATTGACAAGGCCACCAGGGACGTTCTCACCTACTACGGTGTCCAGGTTTCCGATGACGAGGCCAGGCACATCTTCGAGGACGCGGGCTGCATCGTCGATTACGAGACCAACATGGTCAAGATCCCCGACTTCGTCCTCAACCTCGCGCTCTCCAGGGCTCCCAAGACCTTCTACATCTACGGAAGGGACCTTGACGAGGACGGCAACTACACCGACGAGCACAAGATCGAGCAGACCTGGAAGGGACGCGTCCACTTCACCGATTTCGGAACCGGAATCCAGATGTGCGACTACCTCGGCGACGGCAAATACGAGACCCGTGACTCCAACGACCACGATCTCGCCATGACCGCCAAGCTGTGTGACTGGTGCGACGGAATCAGCTTCTATTCCCTCGCCGTCTCTGCAAGGGACTGGGCAGGAGTCGGTGCCGAGGATGTCCACGAGATGTACACCTCCATGGTCAACACCACCAAGTGCTTCAACCACATCGACCCTGTTGCCGGACACGTGAAGTACTACTGGGAGATCCTCAAGGCGATGTACGACGGCGATGAGAAGAAAGCCCGCGACAGGCCTCTCATGACCATGCTCGTGTGCCCCACCTCTCCTCTTGAGCTCAGCTACAACGCATGCCAGGTCATCATCCAGGGAGCCAGGTACGGAATCCCCGTCAACGTCCTGTCCATGGCCATGGCTGGAGGATCCTCTTCCATCCACCTCGCCGGAACTCTCGTCACCCACAGCGCGGAGATCCTTTCCGGTATCGTCCTCGCCCAGCTTGCGAAGCCCGGAGCGGCTGTTTACTACGGATCTTCCACCACCACC